>JGI994J12354_10005671_pt1 | contig 10680 bp, 10 predicted proteins | sample IntmicLarv3ML3BL_FD_12354 | JGI IMG/M metagenome (IMG submission 12354)
TACTTTATTAAATCCACAAAATATGGAGGAATAAAAATATTTTAAATTTGTTAAACTCAGTAGAATCAAGAGTTATGACTTTCCGAGAGTACTATTACTTAGAATAGAGGGATTATAAATGAACACGGATTTTTTTAATAACGAAAAAATTAAATCTATATATTTTATGGGAATCGGCGGCGTCAGCATGAGCGGACTTGCGGAATTATTGCATGACAACGGCTATAGCGTTTCCGGCTCTGACCAACAAGAATCAAAATTTACGAATCACCTAAAAGATTTAGGCGTAAAAATTTTTATAGGACAAAAAGCGGAAAATATTTCGGACGATATCGATATCGTTGTTTATACGGTTGCTGTAAAGGAGGATAATCCCGAATTTAAAGCGGCGGTTTCTAAAAATATAAAAATAATTGACCGCGCCGAATTTTTGGGATTGGTTATGAAAAAATATGAAAATCCCATTTGCGTTGCGGGCGTCCACGGCAAAACTTCAACAACATCTATGATATCGCAAACGCTTTTAGAGGGCGATTTTTCCCCGACTATTTCCGTCGGTGGATTTTTCAAACCCATAAACGGGAATTTCAAAATCGGCGAGCAAAAATATTTCGTCGTGGAATCGTGCGAATATTACGATAGTTTTTTGAAATTTTATCCAAAAGTCGGAATCATTTTAAATATAGAAGAAGACCATCTCGATTATTTTTCGGGGATTGACCAAATAAACGAATCGTTTAATAAATTTGCAAAAAACATTTCGCGTGACGGCGCGCTGATAATTAATAATGAAACAGAAAATTTCAATCTCATAACAAAAGATGTTTCATGCGAAATTATAACTTTCGGAATTAACGACGGAGATATTTCCGCTAAAAATATTTCATATAACGAGGGTTGCGGAAATTTTGATATTTATTATAAAGGCGAATTTGCTGTTCACATTGAGTTGAGTGTGCCTGGCGAGCACAATATAAAAAATTGTTTGGCATCTTTCGGAGCATGTAAAGTTTTAAAAATTTCTGCCGATATATTTAATAAGGCTATGAAAAATTTTTCCGGAAGTGACAGAAGATTTCAACACAAAGGCGAAATCAACGGCGTAACGGTCGTTGATGATTATGCGCATCACCCGACGGAAATAAAAACAACGTTGCAGGCTTCAAAAAATATGACTTTTTCAAATGTTTGGTGTGTTTTTCAACCGCACACCTACACACGAACAAAAACTTTATTTGATGATTTTGTTACTGCTTTTGATGATGCGGACAAAATTATTATTTTAGATATTTACGCGGCGAGAGAAATTGACAACGGAGAAATTCATTCCGAAGATTTAGTGAAAGAATTAAAATCTCGGGGATTAGATGCATATTATATAAAAAGTTTCGATGAATGTGTTGATTTTTTGTATGAGAATTGTATCCCCAACGAGTTGTTAATAACTATGGGTGCGGGAGATGTTTATATTGTGGGCGAAATGCTGTTGGATAAATAAGTTTATCCACACAATCCACAATTTTTTCGGAGATTTCAAAAAAAGTTATTCACAAATTTTGTGAGTAACTTTTATTTTTATAACCGCGTAAAAAAGCGAAGTTTACAGAAGTAAATTTCGCGCGGAAACATGAAAATTTTCATTTTTTTGTTTTATACTTACACATTGTGATATAAAAAACAAGATTTTTTTATGTATTATTAACAAAAATTCGGAATTGAAGTTATTAACAGAGTTATCAACATGTTGGGGATAACTTTATTTTTTTTATCTATATGAAAAAAATTTTTTATTTGTTATACTATATTCGATAATAGTTATTCGGTTCTCACATTTTTGTAAAAAGCCCAAGGCTGTGAGTTTTATGGAAGGTGATTTTTTTATGGCTGTTCTTAATATCTCAACAAATATATCTTTGCCATATACTTTGGTTTCAAATGATTTTATTGATAAATACATGCTTACTTCAAATTCAACTTATTCGATTGTGTACATATATTTGCTCAGAATGTGCGCGGAAAAAGATTTCTTACCGCAAACTTCATTCGTCGCAGAGAAGTTAAATATTTTAGAATCGGACGTTTTGAACGCCATAAAATTTTGGGCGGAAAAAAAAATTTTGCAATTTGAACTTATCGGCGATGATATTTCGCTTATTTTTTTGGATATCCCGAAAGAAGAAAAAACGCAGGAGCGCGTTGTTGAAAAAGAAAAACATAAAAACGCAAAAGCGCGACCGTTAAAATCCAAACCGGCTTACACAAACGAAGAAATCGAATTATATAAATCTCAGCCGGAGGCTATGCGGATTTTTAATTACGCAGAAAAAATATTGGGGAAACTTTTAAAAACCAACGAACTCACGATTTTATTCAGTTTTTACGATTGGTTGCGTTTGCCCGTCGAAGTTATAGAAAAGTTGCTTGATTATTGCGCGAGCATCGGCAAAAAACATTTTAATTACATAGAGGCGGTCGCTATCGATTGGGCGGATAAAGGCATCGACAGCGCAGACCGCGTAGACGAATACACGGAAAGATTTAAAAATAATTATTTGAAAATTTTAAAATTCTTCGGCATTACCGACAGAGTTCCCATCGATAAAGAAATTGCGTTTATGGATAGATGGACTGACGATTATAAAATGTCTTTGGAGATGATTAAAGAAGCTTGCAGTATTACGATAATGAACACGAGCAGCGCGAGTTTCAGCTATGCGGATACGATTTTGAAAAACTGGAAAGACCAAAATATTAATACCGTCAAAGATGCCGAAAACAGCAAAAAGGAATTTAAAGAAACCAAAAAGAAAAACGAAAATTCCGTGGCGGGCAAAAAACAAAATAAGAAAAACAAAACAGGAAACAACGGCAACAAAGTTATTAATTATACGGGAAGAGAATGGGATTTTGATAAGATAGAAGAACTCGAAAGAGAGTTGCTTAAAAAATAATCTTAACGAAAGGTTTTGTTTAAATTGAAATTTATTGCGAAAAATATTATGAGAGATTATGAGCGGGACAGATTGCAAGCGGATAAATTACTTGCACTAAAAAAAGAAGAGGTTTATAAAAAAATTCCTCGGGTTCTTGATATAGACAACGAATTGGAAGCCGCAAGCATCAGCATCATGAGAGAGATTATCGGATTTGATTCCTCTGATTCCTCTGATTTTGGCAGTAAAGAAAAAAAAGTTGAGAGATTGAAATTTAAAAACGAAGCTTTGTTAAGCGAGAAAAAAAGTTTGATGAAAGAAAACGGTTTCGGCGAAAGCTATTTTGATGATGCTTATAAATGCAAATTATGCAAAGATACAGGCTTTATCGAAAGCAAAAAATGCATTTGTTTCGAGCAAAAATTAATCAGTCAATATTATGATTTATCAAATCTCAAGGACGTTTTAAAAAGAGAAAATTTCGATATGTTCGATATGCGTTATTATTCCGATGAAACAGACCCGAAATATGGTGAATCGTCGCTCGCCAATATTAAAGATGTTTATCGCAAAAGTATGATGTTTGCGAAAAATTTTAAACATCATTATGATAATATTCTTTTTTACGGACACACGGGCGTCGGGAAAACTTTTTTGTGCAACTGCATCGCAAAAGATGTTTTGGATAAGGGAAATACTGTTTTATATCTTTCCGCGCCACAGCTTTTTAGTTTGATTGAAGATTATCGATTTAACAGAGAAAATATTGAAGAACCCGATGAAACTTTAAAAACAATACATTATGTTGACTTGCTGATTATCGACGATTTAGGCGTTGAGTTAAGCTCTATCGTTACTTCTTCAAGTTTATATGATATTGTTAATTCGCGGATTTTAAATAAAAAGCACACTATAATATCCACAAATTTGGGTATGGGCGATTTGTTAGAAAAATATTCCGATAGGTTCACTTCAAGAATTATTGGTTATTATCAAGTTATGAAACTTTTTTCCAATGATATTCGGGTTAGCAAAAAGTACAGCGGGTAACATTTGTTACTCGTTTTTTTTATCCAATCGTCATGAATAAAACTTCTGCGTTTTTATATATCTTGAAAATAACGAAACGATTTTGTATAATTGGCTAAACATAATATATAATTTTAACTCAAGACAGAAATTATATAAGAGTTAATTGGGAGGAAACAAAAAATGGAACAGCGGCGATATGGATTGCTGACGACTATCACAATGATTATCGGGATAGTCATCGGCTCGGGCATATTTTTTAAAACAGATGATATTTTGCTTTACACAAACGGAAGTATATGGTTGGGAGTTTTAGTTTTTTCGATAGCCGCCGTAAGTATTATATTCGGCAGTTTATCAATCAGTAATCTTGCGGCATTGACAGACAAACCGGGCGGACCTATGGCATACGCCGAAGAATTTGTGAATAAAAAATTCGGCAGTGCTTTCGGTTGGTTTCAAACGTTTGTATACATGCCGACATTGGTAGTTGTGCTTTGTTGGGTATTCGCGATATATTTTTGCCAATTATTTAATATCGATACCGATTTGGAAGGTCAAATATTTATCGGGCTTGTTTGGTTTGCGATATGTTTTGCTTACAATCTTGTTTCTCCGAAATTGGGAGGGTATTTTCAAAACGCCTCCACTTTTATAAAATTAATTCCTTTGGTTGTTATCGCGGTTGCCGGTTTGATGTTTGGAAATCCCGCCGAAGCATTATCAACTTCTTCTGCGACGAGCGATTCCACAAAATGGATAGCGGCAATCGGACCGATTGCGTTTTCGTTTGACGGTTGGATTTTTTCCACAACGATTTCTCATGAAGTAAAAAACGCAAAACGTAACGTACCGCTCGCCTTGATTATCGCGCCGTTTTTTGTGTTGGTTTGCTATTTACTTTATTTTATCGGAGTCAGTTCTTATTTAAGCCCTGAAGTCGTAATGCAATTGGGCGACGCCAGTGCGGGCGAAATGAGCAGGCAACTTTTTGGCAATTTTGCATCTAAAGCACTCATTACATTCGTTGTTATTTCGATTATGGGAACGATTAACGGCATTGTATTAAGCAGTATTCGTTTGCCTTACGCTTTAGCCGTGCGCGGAATGATTCCGAACAGTTCTTGTTTCGGCAAAATAAATCCTAAATACGAAATGCCGATTAATTCCGGATTTTTGGCGATGACTCTTTGTGCGGTATGGTGGGTTATTCATTATGTCACGACAAAACTCGGTTTGTTGGGCAATTCCGATATATCGGAAATTTCTATTGTTATGTGCTATGTATTATTTGTTGTGCTGTATTTTAAAGTTTTTACATTCTGGAAACAGAAAAAAATAACGGGCATCGCCAAAGGTGTTATCTTTCCGATATTCGCAACGGCAGGCTCAATTTTTATTATCTTTGGCGGATTACAAAATCCAAACTTTTTGATTTTCGTGGGTATCTGCTGTGTTGTATTAACAGCGGGATATATTTATAAACCGAAAAATATTCTACCCGAAACCGAGGAATAATTTATTTTTATATACGAAATAATCGAGGGCAATCGCAAATGTGATTGCCTTTTATCTTGATTTATCGGAAACAATTTTCAAAATTGATGACGTTGCAAATTAACAACATACGGGACGCTCAAAACTCTGTCAAATCGGTTTCCGAACATGTCTGTTTAAAAAATTAAATTCGCTTGAAATGTTGAGGTGGCTATGCGATTCAGTAAACTGCAAAGAGAATTATACAAAATAACCTGCAAGAATATTAACTTTCAAATTCATTGCTCCGCTTATCCCATGCGCAGTCAATACGGCAGTACAAATTTACCGAGATATTGGATTACATTAGAAAAAGAAATTATTTTTGATTACCCAAAACAATTTGTTAAAACGGACGGAACCGTTAAAAATATTTCGGGACACAAACGCTATTATCCTTATGAAAGCGATGTTTCAAAAATTTCCGATTTGATTCGGGAATATATAGATACACCGAAAAATGAAGTTTTTGATAAAACATTTGAAAATGATTTTTGGGGATTGATAAATATTTTGAAAGCTGTCGACAGGCGCAACGGCACGAAAAGATTATTAAAACTTAAAAAGAAAACTAAAAATATTTCTGCGAATAAAATAATTGAAGCGAGATTAAAATTTTTAAAAAACAGTGACAATATGAAAACGGATTAGTTTGGATAATTTGCAAAAACTTTGTTTTGCCGTTCGCTATGTAATTTGGATAAAAACACAATATAAAGGGCAACCCCACAGGGTCGCCCATACAAAAATCAAATCTCAATTGTAAGTCAAGACAGCATTACATTTTCTTTGAAAATATCTAAATAATTATTCGCCCCAATATTCCAAAGCAATTTTTTGCCCTTGGTCTATTTTTGCCCATTGTTCATCTTCCGTTAATTCGTTTCCGCCGTCACAAGAGGCGAATCCGCATTGATGAGAAAGATAAAGACGATTTTTATCAATGATTTTTGAAGCTTCGTTCAACATTTTAATAACGCGTGTTTCGTCGTCCAATGTTCTTGTTTTGCTTGAAAGCAAGCCGAGTACGATTTCAGCGTCGGAATTTTCTTTAAATACCGCGAGAGCATCTAACGAGCCCGCTCTTTCGTCGTCCCATTCAAGGAAAAAACGGTCATATTTTAATTGTTTCAAGAAAAGGTTTGCGATTTTAACATAAGAACCGCCGCCCATATTTCTTGAATCGTAATTACCGCGACAATTATGTGTCCACATTTTTAATCCGAGGCTGTGACCGAAATCAATTATCGTATTATTAATATCGATAAAATCCGCCGCTAAAGCCATAACCGTTTCTTGGTCAATATTTTCGCCCGTGTAAGGTGAGTTTGGATTATCATCGGCAAAAATTTCCCACAAGCAATCATCGAATTGAAGAATTTTTCCGCCCGCTTCGGCGTATTCTTGAACAAATTCTTTATACGCATCAATCAAGCCGAGTTTTAATTCTTGCGGTGTTGCATATACGGAATCTTTTCCGCCGATATTATCCGACCATGAAAGTTCTCCGTAAATATGAGACGGTGACGGAACACAAATTTTCATTTCTTTGTCGCCCGTGATAGATTGCAATCTCTTTAAAATTTTAATAAAGTGATGATTTTTACCGCTCAATTTTCCTGTGATTTTAAGTCCGATATCTTTTCTTGTTTCATATTTCACGGTTTCGTCTATGTCACGGAAAAAATAACCGTGCTCCGCGATGTAACGGTCGATTCCGTTCAATCCCCAAACAAAATCCAAATGCCACATAGATTTTGAATACTCACCGTCTGTAATAACCGCAAGCCCGTGTTTAATTTGTTTTTCTATAATATCTTCGGTTGTATCGGTTTCGCATTCTTCGTAACCGTCAAAATCGTTATAAAAAGGATATGTGATGCTGTCGCTGTGTTCTATTTGATGTTTATATTTCAATAAATTTTCCGGTCGTAATAAACTTCCTACTGTTTGAAATCTTTTGCTCATTGATAAATCCTCCTTGTAAAATTGTAATTATACCCGTAAAGCTGTTCGGAAACCTGAACAGGTCTAGTACATAATAGCATAAAAATACATGTAAAAGTAATTTCTTAAAATTTTTTCTATAGTTTTTTATCGTCTTTATTTTTGTAATCAAAAACGAGACCACAATAAAATGACCTCGTAAATTTTTAGTTTAATATTATTATGCTCTGCCCGAATACTCGCCTGTTCTTGTATCGATTTTAATGACTTCGCCCACATTAATAAACAAAGGAACTTGAACAACCGCGCCTGTTTCAAGCGTAGCGGATTTTGTAACGTTAGTCGAAGTGCCGCCTTTAACGCCCGGCTCCGTATCTGTAACAGTCAACTCAACGCTTATGTCGGGCTCGATATTTAAAACCTTGTCTTTATAACTCAAAATCTTTACGGTGTCGTTTTCTTTAACAAACTTCATGTCATCGCCGACAACTTTTACGTCAATTGAAATTTGTTCATAAGATTCAATATCCATAAAATTATAAAAATCATCGTCTTTATAAAGAAATTGCATTGCTTTTCTGTCAAGATGAGCCTTTGGCAATTTTTCCTGTGGTCTGAAAGTTTTTTCAATCGTGGAATTTGAAGTTATATTTTTTAATTTTGTACGAACAAACGCCGCGCCCTTGCCCGGTTTAACGTGTTGAAACTCCAAAATTTGAAAAACATCTCCGTCCATTTCGACTGTTAGTCCGTTTCTAAATTCTCCTGCCGATACCATGTAAACATCTCCTTATTGTAATAAAATTCATCGAAGTTATTTTTTTTAATCGCGTAAACATCTTTGACAAATGTATTTTGTACGGATTACAATGCACAAAAATCAAAGATAACCTTACTAATTTTAATTTAAAATTTACTTTTTAGCAAGTTTTATTTGAAAAATTTGAAATCAAAATCTGAAAATAAATCTGAAAAGTTTCATCGCAAAAATTATCGCGGAACTGTTTTTATGAATTAATGGAAGTTTGAAATCTCAACAATAAATACGTCGGAGTCTTTATAATTAAAGTATTTATATTGCATGAGGTCAACGATTTCGCTATACAGATGTTCTGTTTCGAGATAATTTCCGTCGTTTCTGTCCAAATTCTTTTTTAAATTGAATGTTTTCTTCATGGAGTCTAAAAGGAGTTTGATGTCTTTGTTTGATTGTTCATGAGATTCTTTATTGCACGGTATGACCAAAGAAATGTTTTTAATGTTCTCATTTTTGGGGTCAAAGCATATATGAATTGAAATATTTTTTGAGAAATACAATATTTTTTCGTTCTCAATAACTTCTTCGCCTACGAAAGCTATGTCTTCCGATAATTTTTCTAAATTCTTTTTATAGTAAACGCAAAATTGTGTTAAAAAAGTATCCTCAAAAATTCTGCTTTTGCCATTTATATATCCGCTGTTTTTTACATAATCGGTGTAATCGGATTCGGACATTTTTAAAGCTTCAACATTTGTTTGCAAGTGATTTTTTTGATTCAACGGTTCTTGAGGCTTTGTGTTTTTCATAATAAACAAACCCGAAACAAGCATTAATGACAATAAACAAGCGCCTCGAAGAAACAAAAAGACGTTACTTAAATATTTTTATAATTTTCATCTTCATCATAAAATTGATTATAAATTTGATTTTCTATATCTGAATCGCCGAGGTAATCGCCGTATTCAAAATTTATTTCTTCCGTATCAAAATCTTCGTTTCGCCGATTAGCATCAAATACACTCATGGCGCTTACCTTTTATCTTGCATACGATTTTTGCTTTCGGCTCTCGCTGCGTTTCTTTCAGCTTTTCTTCTCTTCTTCTCTGCTTTTTCCTCGTCGGCAATTCTCTTTTTGTCCGCTCTTGATTTATTGCTTTGCTCCATTTTTTTACGTTGGTCTTGCAGGAAGTTAATTCCCTCTTCAAAAACAAATTTACCGTCATCAAGCAAAGTTCTTGGGTCTAACATGGACGATACGGTGTTCTCTCTCTTTTTCGGAGCACTGGCTTGACCGAATTGCTCATCGACATCATCCGCATAAAATTCCGAACTTCGGTCTATTTGCTGTCCGTGAACATCGCCCTCGAAAATATAATGTTCGGAAATACTTCGCGCCTCGGCGACGGCTTTTCCCGAGCCCTTTCTTCTCGGGTCAATAATTTTTTCGATTTCTTTTTTTACAGTCAAAACGTCTTCTTCCAAAAAAGTTTCGCCCTCTAAAATAAATACTTTACCGATTATCCCCAGTTTTAAAAGTATTTCGTTTGAATGGTTATCCATCATAATTTCAATATAGAGGACATCATCATAATTTATAAACTCTTTTTCCTTATCAACATTTATTATCAGTTTTTTGTCTTTAACTCTAATTCCGCCGTTTTTAAAATAAACAGACTTATCCATATTTTTAAATTCCCCCCTAAATCAAAAATCCTATGATTTCATAGTTTCTATAAATATATATCGGCATAACTGAAAAAGCATGAATGAAATTAATCGGCACATGAAAATTCGTTTCGTCTGTCAACAACCATGAGAAAATTCGGATGTGTTAAAATGTGTTTTTCCTGACTAAGTATATTAAATCAGAAATGAAGAAAATTGGCAACAACCAGAAGAAAAATTTTAAAATATTTTTTAACAAAAAAGAGATTGGCTGTCTGTTAAAATCAATTTAACATTAACCAATCTCTTCTTTTTTGTTTTCTTTCAATATAAAAACTTCCTCCAATTATCCTGCTCGTATAATTTAATTGAACGGTCAAATTAAACGAACAAGTCATTAAGATATACAAAAAACTTGCACCATCAAGTTTTACAGCAACAGAACAAAACTTTAAAGGCTAAAATTTTTTTCCTAAATAACAACACAAATTTAAAATTCAGTTCTACTCTTAAAAAATGATGTTACAAACATATCTTGAATAAATGATATCACAAAAAAAATATATTATCAAGTTATGTAGACTTCATTTTTAAAAAAATTTAACGACAATTTACTTCATTTAAATAATTAGTTTCCACGGAAAATCATGATGCTTGATTTTTCTGAATTTAAAAATCTAAAATATTTTTATCCCCTCTCAAGGTTTTTTTGCTTCGCAAAAGAAACCTCTGTCGGGTGATACCTCTCAAGGTTTTTTGCTTTGCAAAAGAAACCTCTGTCGGGTGATACCTCTCCGCATTTTACGGATT
>JGI994J12354_10005672_pt1 | contig 10680 bp, 13 predicted proteins | sample IntmicLarv3ML3BL_FD_12354 | JGI IMG/M metagenome (IMG submission 12354)
GCCTTTAACGGCAAGCGTCATCGCTTTGTCAGAGTTTTTTTCCATAAGTATGCGGTACTTTGTTTCTTTCAAGTGGCCTACCCAGCCTGTGTGGCGGCGGTAGTATTTTTGTTCTAATTTGTTTCCTGTAAGCACTGCTTTTTCGCAGTTAATGATAATAACGTGGTCTCCACAGTCAACATTCGGGGTGAATGTAACCTTGTGTTTGCCACGTAAAAGGGTTGCAGCTGTTGCAGCAACACGGCCAAGCGGTTTGCCGGCAGCATCAATAATATGCCATTTGCGTGTTACTTCTGCTGGTTTTACGAGGTAAGTGCTCATATATCTTTTCCTCCTGATGAATTATGGTAACGGGTAGATACCCCATATTTGGGGCGCATATAGAATTATAGTAACGACTATAGTAAAAGTCAACACATTTTTTATTTATTTTAAATTTATGCTTTTCAATCTTCATTTTTCTTTAATTTACGCTTTTTTTCTTTCGTATGCTCTTGTGGCAAATACATTTTGTAATATCTTTTTATACGCTTGATGAAGTAATTGTAACAGCTTTGCCTATACAATTATTTACATCTTAGTATTTATATATACACATTTGTTATGCTATAATACGAAAACATTAACATACAAGGGGATTTTATGGGGAACAACTTACAATACATAGAAGGGCTTTTGCGCAGGGCCTGTGTACATTATGAGATGATACAAGCGGGAGACCGTATTTGCGTAGGTGTTTCAGGCGGGAAGGACAGTGTAGTGCTTGCGGTAGCACTAAAACGCCTACAGCGTTATTACGGCCTACCGTATGAGGTAATTGCGGTTTCTTTAGACCCTGGTTTTAAAGCAGAACCGCTGGACTTTACACCTGTGCAAAAAATAATGCAAGAAAACGGAATACCCTACAAAATATATACTACAGATATTGGTAAAGTGGTATTTGACATTCGCAAGGAAACAACGCCGTGTTCCCTTTGTGCTAAAATGCGCAGGGGTATATTGCATGATGCCGCCAAAGAGCTTGGCTGTAATAAAGTTGCACTTGGCCACCACCTTGATGACGCCATTGAAACCTTTTACATGAACCTTTGGGGCGAAGGGCGCATTGCCTGTTTTTCACCCGTGAGTTATCTTTCACGCAAAGACCTTACCATGATAAGGCCGATGGTATATGCCACCGAGCAAGAAGTTATTGCCACCGCACAAGAATTAGGCTATACGCCTGTTGCAAGCGGTTGCCCTATTGATGGTACAACAAAACGCGAGGAAATGAAGCAATACGTAACAAAGCACAGTGAGCAAGACCCTGCTTTCCGCCAAAAAATGCTTGGTGCACTACAGAAATCTCATATAGATAGATGGTAATACAAAACTTTGTATTGGAGTTGCTTTATGAAAAAGGCTAAACGCACAAGCAAAATGCCCGCCTGCCTGCTTGCGGTAATTTTAGTTATGTGCCTGTTTACATCTTGCTTTACAAATGTAACAAATAGCGAAAGAAATGTTCAAGAGTTGCCGAGGTATGGTGTGTTCATCGGCTTAAACCCAAGTGAAATGGACATGCTGTTTGAATACGATATTGTTGTTATTGACGCTGAATATTACACAAAAGACGAAATTGATGAGTTGCGCCGTGAAGGCATAGTAGTATATTCATACCTTAACGTGGGCTCTCTTGAAGATTTCAGAGGCTTTTACGCAGAATATGAACACCTTATTATTGGCGAGTATGAAGACTGGCAGGGTGAATACTGGGTAAATGTGGCTGATGTAGCTTGGCAACAACATATAGAAAGGCAGGCGGAAAGCCTTGTGCTAAAAGGAATAGACGGCTTTTTTATTGACAACGTGGACGTTTACTACAACTACCAAACGCCCGAAGTTTTTGAAGGGCTTGTTACAATACTTAATAGTTTAAGCATGCGCAACAAAGATATTATTATAAACGGCGGGGACGTATTTATTGCCGAAGCCGTACTTGATGCCGAAACACCGCTTGTAACCATAACAGGCGTAAACCAAGAATGTGTTTTTACAAACATAGATTTTGAAAATGAACAACTTGTTTTGCAAGACGCAGACACGCAGGAATACTATATGGAATATGTGGAGGCTTGCAGTAATGCAGGGCTTGCCGTTTACCTGCTTGAATACGCAAACCCCGAAAAAAATACAACCATTGCCCTTGAGATAGAGAAATATTGCATAGAGCAAAAGTTTAACTATTACATTGCACCTAATATTGAATTGATATAAGCTACCTTTTATATTACGTGAAAGGACATAAAACTTTATGAAAGAAAAAAAGAGCAAGAAAATGGAAGCGCTTCCGTTTTTAGCTGTTTTATTGAGCATCTGTATATTGGTTTTTATTGGAGCAAATAACGATTGGTTTGTTAATACTGGCGCTTTACCGGGGCAAGCAGGGCGGAACAACCTAACACCATGGCAACTTGTAACCGTTGAAGATGTTGGAAGCTTTTATGTGCCGGGAAACTGGGTTATTACCCAGCAAGGCGATGTTATATACATGACAGACAAACCCATAGACGAAGAAGGTTATATTACTTATTTTGCGGGTGTTGTTTATGATAAAGGGCAAACTACTGAAAGAGATGATACCCTTCACGATATGCTTGGTGCCTATACCTACCTTAGTAGCCATTACTATTTAGCAGAACCAAACTACGGCCCGAAAATATGGTCTCGAGACACATTCAAAATTGACGGTGTTGTGGTTGAGAGATTTGTAATTGAACTTGAGGATAACCGCTGTTTGTATATGATAGCGTGGGATGGTGTTACAAGTGTTACCATAGTTAGAAGGATGGTAATTTCATTTTCTCCCTGGGAGGACAATAGCTGATAAACCCAAGTATTAAGCGTATAATTTGTGTACGGGTTTACCACTGTTTGTGGTAGCAGAACTGTGTATTGCGGTAAAAAGGCCACAGTGCAGTTAAACACAATGTCAAACTTTTTGCAGAATAAACCAAACTGGACTACTGAAAGGGTACGAAGCTTTATGACTGAAAAAAATAACAAGACTTTCGAAATGTTCAAAAACGCAGTAATTATCTTAACAACAATTTTTTTATCAGTTATTGTTATATTCTTCACATTTTTTGAATATTTTTTTTGGGGCCCAGACCCTGATGCAAATAAATATAGTTTTTCGCAGGATTATTCGAGTTGGCAAACCGTAACGGTGCAAAGTGTAGGCTCCTTTCAAGTACCGGGAGACTGGGTTATTACCCAGTATGATAATATTGTATTTTTGACGGATAAACCGATAGACGAAGAAGATTTCACCATATATTTTGCAGGTGTTGTATATATGCACGGGGAAGATGTATATCCGCAAAACGTTTTTACTTCTACATTTAACAACTTATCTGATAACCAAGTTGGCAGTTTTGCGGTTTATCCGTTTGGTTTCTTTTCTATTACTCACCAAGAAGGATGGAACGGCAATAACTTTCATTTTTCCTATGATAACGGTGGCTCTTGTTACTTTAGCTCTTACTATATTGACAGTAATATGGTTAGAATGTATACAATTGGTGTGAGGGGTCACCCATCCTCACTGTATATGGTAGCATGGGACGGTGCTGTAAGTGAAAGTACTGTAAAAAAAATTACTGCATCTTTTTCACAGTTAGCATAAAATTAACAGCGTCAATTCTTGCATACAACGGTACATTGCAGTTGCAATACATTCAGCAAACTGTACACGCAGTTTCTGATTTGACATAATACCCATAAAATATTACTATTATATAAATAGAAGCCCTTGAACTTTATATTTGTTTACCCATTGTAAAACGGCAGTTAATACAGAAACAAAAATAGCATTGTAAGCTTAACCAAATCAGCAAATGTTATAACATTTGCTGATTTGACATAATACCCATAAAATATTACTATTATATAAATAGAAGCCCTTGAACTTTATATTTGTTTACCCATTGTAAAACGGCAACAAATGAAGGAGGACAAAGAATGGCAAACCCTGAACAAGATGGAAAAACTTTGGTAGAAGGCGAAATAACACCCGAAGTGGAAGCACCCGCAGAAGCAGTAACTGAAGCGGAAGTTACAACTGAAGCTGTAGCAACAGAAGTTGTTGAAGAAGTAGTTGTTACAGTACAAGAGCCTGCACCTGTTGAAACAGCACCGCCTGCACAGCCTGTTTATCAGGTTGTAACGCCACAGCCTACACCCCAACCTGTACAACAAACTGCACCTCCACAGCCCACACCACCGCCTGTACAGCAACCTGTAACACAGCCTATTTACGGCTACACGCAAGAAGGTGTGCCACTTATGCAACCTGTTGTTTATGGGCAAACACCTGAAGGCTTGCCAATTTACGGTTACACCCCTGAAGGACAGCCCGTTACACAGCCAATAGTATACGGCTATATGCCTGTACAACAGCAAGCACAAGCAACTTATTCAGCACCACAAGCACCTAAGGTTCCCGTAGGGCAACAGTTCCAGCAGGTAATGGGCAATGTTGCTAAAAACCCAATGGTCGGCTCCGCCGTATCAGACGTTAAGGGCCTTATAAGCAAAACACCTGAAGAAGCCATTAAAAAATCTGGCGAGAAAACAGACCTTTCATGGGTACTTTCAGGGGTTATAGGTGTTATTTTAAGCGGTGTGTTATTCCTTATGTTTGTACCGGGTTTAATTTCCGGCATAAGCGGCGGCTACCTAACCTTTGGTGACACAGCACCTTACTTAAGCCAGCTTGGCCTTGGCGGTGTTACCCGCTTTATGGTGGGCTTTGTTTACAAAGCATTTGATATTGCCGCAACAACGGCACTTGTTGCAATACCTATGTTCATAACAAAAAAGAAATTCAGCTTTATGCGCAGTGCTAATGCAGTGGTGATGGCAATGTGGCCTTCTTTTTTACTGTATGTATTTGCAATTGTGCTATGCCTTTTCTGGGCAAATGGCGCAGTTGTGCTTGTACTGGCTGGCGTTATAATTTCTTTTGTAATTATGTACCAAAGCATACTTTACCTTGGTGAGTTTGAAAAAACACCCACATGGGCAATGAGCGCTTATTTTGTTGCTGTTGCGCTTGTAAGAATTTTGCTTGTGATTATTATTGACAAAGCGCTTGGCAACTCAATAAACAATTTACTTTAAAATTATGGTAAATATTATAAAAACTTTACAAGAATTCCGCTTGGCGGTATACTTTCAGCAGAGGGTTTCCCTCTGCTGTTTTTTTAATTTGTCTAAAAATAAACAAACATTCAAAGTTTATGTGTAAGGGGCAAAAAATGGCTTCATCAAAAGAATTTTTAGAATTTATACTTGAACAATTGCGTGGGCTTGAGGATATAACCTACCGCGCCATGATGGGCGAGTACATTATTTATTACAGAGGGCGCACAGCGGCGTACATATGTGATAACCGCTTTCTAGTAAAGCCCGTGCCCGCCGCACAAGCTATGTTGCCAAATGCCCCATATGAAGCACCTTATGAAGGTGCGAAAGACATGATACTGGTTGAAGAGGCTGACGACAGTGAATTTATGTGTAGCCTTATTAATGCAATGTATGAAGAATTACCCCCGCCGAAAGAAAAGAAACCAAAAAAGAAATAGATGAAAAAGGAGTGTACAAAAGATGAGCTTTGAAAAACGTTGCTGGGCAGAAATAGACCTTACCATACTGCGTGAAAACTTTGAAAGCCTGCAAAAAATGGCAAACGGCACACCTATGTTTGCGGTTGTAAAAGGCAACGCCTACGGGCACGGAGATGTAGTTGTTTCCCAAAAACTGGAAGAATGGGGTGCAAAGCAGTTTGCGGTAGCCTGCCTTGAAGAAGGCCTGCGCCTTAGGCAAAACGGCATAATGGCGCCTATACTTATTTTGGGTTATACATCGCCCGAAGCGGCAACCGTTTTAGCTGTAAACAACCTAACGGCAGTTGTGCATAATTTAAAAGACGCCGAAACCCTTTCTGACATTGCGGTGCAAAACAAAGTAACCGTGCGTGCACACCTTAAGGCAGATACTGGCATGGGCCGTATAGGCTTTGAAGCGGTGGATAATTTGCAGAAAGCTGCGGAAGAAATGGCAAAAGCATCTACCCTGCCTAACCTTAAAATAACAGGAATGTTTACGCACTTTTCAGTGGCAGATTCTTTGGATGAATCAGACATTGAATACACAGAAAAGCAATTTAACTTATTCAAAAACGTAATTGCAGAGTATGAAAAGCTTGCGCCGAAATTGCCTATGTATCACTGCACAAACTCTGGTGCGCTTTTACAACACAAATACACATTTTTAGATGCTGTGCGCCCTGGTACACTACTGTTTGGTTGCAGCCCTGTTGATGGCTTGCCCTGCCCCGAAGTTAAAACGGCAATGGTACTAAAAGCAACTATTGCACAAGTTAAAGAAATAAAGACAGGCACATTTGTAGGTTACGGTAGAACGTTTGAAGCAGAAAAGCCTATTAAACTTGCAACTGTAACCGTAGGCTACGCTGACGGTTACCCCCGCGCACTTTCAAACAAAGGCACAATGAGCGTAAATGGCAAGCCTGCACCAATTGTAGGTAGGGTGTGTATGGACCAAACCATGATAGACGTTAGCGATTGTGGCGACGTTAAAAGCGGAGATGTCGTTGTTGTTTTTGGTGCTGATGCAGCTGACAGCATACCGCAAGCAGCAAACAAGGCAGGCACGGTTGAGCAAGACATTCAATGTGCACCTTCAATACGTGTGGCACGCATTTACAAATAATTACAAATTGATAAGGAGAAGTATATGAAAAACTTACTTATTGTTGTAGATTACCAGAACGATTTTGTTGACGGTGCGCTTGGGTTTGAACAAGCGGTAACTCTTGAAAAAGGCATTGCGGAAAAAATTGAAAACCACCTGCAAAACGGTGGCGTAGTAATTTTTACAAGAGATACCCACGAAGAAGATTACATGCAAACAAGGGAAGGTAAGTTTTTGCCTGTACCACACTGCATAGAAGGCACATATGGGCATAGCCTTTACGGCAAGCTTGCGAAATATGAGCAAGATACCAACCCGAATATCGCAATATTGAACAAGGTTACCTTTGGTGCAATTAACCTGCCTGAAAAAATAAAAGAGCTGTGCGGTGGTGTACCGCAAAGTGTAGAGTTTTGCGGTGTTGTTACAAATATATGTGTGCTTTCAAACGTGGTGCTTGTTATGGCTGCCTTTGAAAATACCCCTGTAAAAGTGCACGGCAACCTTTGTGCTGCACTTGGCACAGCACACGAAGAAGCCCTGCAGGCTATGCGTGGGCTTGGTGTTGAAATTTTATAAGGTGATATAAAAGACAGGAGTAGAACAATGGTAACCAATGTAATGCTTATAAAGCTAAAAGACAGAAGCCCGGAAAATGTGCAGGAAGCGCAAAATATTTTGCTTAGCATGAATGGAAAAATACCCCAGCTTGTTGAAATTACCACAAAGACTGATACCCGCCACGCTGCTAACTCTTACGATTTTGCGGCCTTTGCAACATATGAAACAAAGGAAAACTTTGAAGCCTATGTTGTACACCCTTACCACGTTGAAGTAGGCGGCAAAATAAACGAAATGGCAGGGTCTATAGTATCTGTGTTTTATTAAAAGGCACATTACAATGAGGTGAATTAAGTTGAGCGAACAAATACAATTACTGCGTGATGCAAGCGTACAACCCACAAGCGAAGTTATTGCCGAAGCGCTTGGCAGTGCAAACAGTGTTTACATCAAGTTTGTTGAAGAGCTAAAAAAATATGACATTGAGGCAACTTGGCGGTACTACACTGATGGCACCGCATGGCTTTGTAAAGGCCTGTACAAATGGGAAACAAAGCGTGGCACTAAAAAAGAAACAACTGCTTTTTGGCTCGCTGTCTGGAGTGGGTTTTTCAAAATAACAATATACATACCGGAAAAACACCGCGCGGATGCGTTAAACCTGCCTTTAAGTAGCGAAGTAATACGAATGATAAAAACTGCACAGCAAATAGGAAAGCTAAAATTTTTCCCGCTCAGCTTTGATGTATATACAGATGAGTTGTTCAGCGACATTTTAACTCTTGCTAATTTTAGAAAGGCATTAAAATAACTCTTTTAAAAAATGTTCATAAAACTATGCGTGTTTCAAGGTTGAAGTGAAACAGCGAATAAGGTATAATATTTTGCGGAGATGATGTTTTGGCCAATTACAGAGATTATAGAAACAACAGCGCTAAACGGCGTAGAATGAATAAAATAAAAAAATACCTTGTTTTTTTTGGTGTTGTTGCAATTATATTAGTAACAGCTTATATAATTGTACGCCTTATTGACGGCAAAGGAACTGATAAGTCTTCTATTTCAATGCCCCCTGAAAGTAATTCTGAAGATGTAAACTCACTTGCCGAACCGCCTGACGGACGCTATTGGGAACCCGAAGGGCCTGTACAGCAAACCATTAACTTTGAAATTATTGTACCGGATACCCGCATGATAGCTGTACCGAGAAACGGTAGGGTTGAAACATACTACTTTGATACCGCCGTGTTTGTAGGAGATTCACTTTCGCAGGGGTGGACAGTGTACGACCGCATGCCAAACGCAAACGTGGTTGCTTACAGAGGCATAAGCCCACAGGGCTTTACCGGGCTTCAGAATGAGCCGGATGGCACGCAAGTTGTTCCTCTTGATAAAATAGTGAACTCTCAACCACGTAAGGTATATATAATGCTTGGCACAAATGCACTTGTAAGCCTTAGCGATGAAGCCTACCTTTTCTACTTTGAAGAACTTATTAACGAAATGCAAGTACGCATGCCAGGCGTTGAAATTTACATACAAAGCGTTTTGCCCGTAACCGGAAGTGTATCTACCGCACGGCCCGCCTTGAATAACGACCGCATACGCGCCATTAATGACCAACTTGCAAGAATAGCGTATGAAAGAGGTCTTTACTTCTTGAATGTACAAGAAGAATTTACAGATGAAAACGGAAACCTGAGAGAAGATTTAGCAGCGAGTGACGGTATACACTTAAAACCTTCAGGGTATGATGTTTGGGCGGACTATTTAATTACCCACGTTGCGCACATGCAAGGTAACCCTTATGTACCGGGCTCACCTTATTATGATGGCGGACTGGTGTAAACAAGATATTTTAGTATAGAAAACCGACGAGAAACTTCTCGTCGGTTTTGTTTTGCTTATAATAAATTAGAATTTATAGCTTCATTATGATATAATTGCTAACTAAAATTAAGACGCATTGTTCTTGATGTGGTAATAAAATTAGCCCCTTCATAGAAGCTTTTACCTATTTCGTTATTTTCCAATACCATCAACTCGATATATTCAAGACTACGAGATTGTGCCCACGCTTTAGCTTCTTCCGAAAGCAAATGTCCAATGTTCTTTTTTCGATAATACGGTTTTACAAAAAAATCAATAATGCAAGCAAATTTGTGTGGCGCTACGGACGGATATGGCATAGTGCTATCCTCTTCGACATGTATCAAACCAATTATCATTTTTTCTATTTCCGCAATAAAAAACACACCTGTATCACTGTCTAACACTGAACTCGGATATTTTTCGTTTTCTGGTGCAGCAATATAATTATATGGTTGTTGCTTAGCATTGTAAACGAAGAACTCGCTTAGTAATTCGCTGATTTGAGAAATATCCTCTACCCTTGCTAATCTTATATTCATGTAAATACCCCCTACAATAATATCTATATCCTCACTGCAAAATATAATTATTGGTTACTGTCTTTACATATTTCAAAAAAGCCCGTGTGCCCTTTGTACCTTGGGTACTTTTTCGTGTTGCTATTTTTCTCTCCGAAGCATATTGCCGCTGTGGGGCATATGCTGTAGCAGCGCATACACATTGTGCAATTTTTGCCAAATAAATAGTTGCCATCATCACAAGTAATGTTGGCTGTTGGGCAAACTTTTGTGCAGGTGTTGCAGTTAATACATCTATCTTTCATTACCATCATCTGGGCAGAGGCTTTTGCAACCATTTTATCTAAATAAGCCCGTTGCAGCCCACCTACCAAATGTGCAAACATATAGTTGCCTCTTATTGCTTTTTTGTTTTCTGTTATCTCTTTTGCATATTTTTCTATATTTGGTATTTGTTTTTCAAGCAAGGCATCTGCTTGTTTGCAAGTAACAGGCTTCGTAAACCTGAAAGACGGAACGTGAATATTATTTGGCGCTTTGAAATGTTTAATACAATGCGGTATATACCCTTTAGCCTTTAGCGTTTCACTTATGTGGTGGCCTGTATCACCTGAAGCCGAAGCCTGCGTACAAAAAACGCTTACAAGCCTGCCACTACCTTCGGGCATAGTGCTAATAAACTTTTGCATTGGGTACGGTGCATTAGAACCATAAACAGGAAAACCAATAACAATATGGTCATCAGGTTTAATTGCAGTAAAGTCAACACTGTTTTCAATAGAATATATTTTTGCTTCTTTACCCAGCTTAATAAGCTGGTGCTCAAGCTCATTAGCAACCCAGTGGGTATTGCCTGTACCAGAAAAATACAATATGTGGTACATTATCTTTTCCTTCTTTTTATCTTCTGCATTGCTTCATCTCTTTTTGCTATGCGGTACATGTAATAAACGTATGCACCTATAACAAG
>JGI994J12354_10005673_pt1 | contig 10679 bp, 8 predicted proteins | sample IntmicLarv3ML3BL_FD_12354 | JGI IMG/M metagenome (IMG submission 12354)
TCCATCTTTATACACGTATATATTAGTGTATTGTTCAAAATAATGTTCTAACTCATTATCCACGATTCTGGAATTTAACACAGATCTTCTGCGTTTCCAAACCTCGCTTTCACCATTATATATTCTGACAAAATATCCATCTTGTAAAACACTGCCGCCAACATCTTCCGGTCTATTACAAATGATATACAACGAGTCAATAATAGCATATTCGAAATATTCACGAGGTATAATCACCGAGAAATACTTATTGGGCGTTATAACGGTAATCTCATCTATATAATGGTTCAGGCGCATAGGAATATCGGTATAAACGCAACCGTCAAAGCACAACGTACCTGTCCTGAACTCCTGAGTATCAAGATACGGATGATTTATTGTCTTAGCAATATATTTCGGTTCCTGCTTCCCGGAGTAAATTGATGCGTAATTCGTCGAGGCCTTAAAGTATAATTCCGAATTTTTATCTATAACCTGCGCATCTGTTCGCCTCTGAGCGTTCAAACAAAACACTGTAAGGAAAAGATATACGATAGTAAATAGTATTTTCATGGTTGTTTTTTGAACCAAAGGTAAACATTTTTTTACTTTTGTGTCAAAAATACTAATTAAATATCGAAAATCAAAAACGACTCCCGATAAATATTATCGAAAGTCGCTTTCATCCTTTTTTTATGTAAGCTGTGAAAAAGGATTATGTTAATTATTTTTTAAGTATATCCCGAGTATCTGATGCAATTGTAAACTCTTCGTCTGTAGGAACTACCATAACTATTACTTTACTTTCAGGTTTGCTCAGTATAATTTCGCGTCCACGCTCGTTTTCGTTTTTCTCTTCATCAAAAATCAAGCCGAGATATTCCATATTTTCGCACACTTCAGAGCGTGTAATCCACTGATTTTCGCCTACTCCGCCCGTAAAAACAAGAATATCAAGCCCTCCCAACGCAGCAGAATATGCTCCTACATATTTTTTAATTCTGTAACTGTACATTTTCAGAATTTGAATTGCTCTCGGATTACCTTCAAACATTGCTTTTTCGATATCTCGCATATCTGAAGACAGCTCGGAGAAACCTGCCACCCCGCTCTCCTTATTTATAAAATTTGAAAGACTGTTAGCGTCAAGATTTTTTTTCTCCATAATGTATGGCAAAGCTCCTGCATCAATATCACCACAACGAGTTCCCATTATAAGCCCTTCCGTCGGGGTCATTCCCATTGACGTATCAATTGATTTACCGTTTTTTATAGCTGTAATTGAACCTCCATTGCCTATATGTGCAGTTATTATACGTTGCTTCTCGAACGGTACACCCAAAATATCGCATGCTCGGCGTGAAACATAACGGTGGCTCGTGCCATGGAAACCATATCGACGCACACCATGTTCCTCATAAATATTATAAGGAAATGCATATAGATATGCGTAATCGGGTATCGTCTGATGGAAAGCAGTGTCAAAAACTCCTACTTGCGGTGTCTCAGGTAATATTTTTGATATTGCCCTTATACCCTCTAAGTTAGCATGATTATGTAGTGGTGCAAACTGCTCACATTCAATTATCATATCAATTACTTCCTGCGTGATAAGTACACTTGATGCAAATTTTTCACCTCCGTGTACAACTCGGTGGCCTACAGCGTCAATTTCTTTCAAGCTTTTTATACATCCGTATTTTTCGTCTGTAAGAATACTAAGTATAAAAGCTATACCATCCTCATGATCCGGGATATATTTTTCCAATGTTACTTTCTCCCCGTTATTGTCTGTAAATTTCAGGAAAGAATCTTCCGTCCCTACTCTTTCAATACCTCCCTGCGCCATAACTTTGCCGGAAGTCATGCTGTATAGCTTGTACTTAATAGAGCTACTGCCGCAATTTAATACTAATGTCTTCATTATATATATCTTTTATTTATCATTTTGTTTTCTTGAGAGCTATTGCTTGATTTGACGCAATAGCGACCATTTTGTATACATCGTCAACAGAACAGCCACGCGACAGGTCATTGACCGGAGCCGCCATACCTTGCAATATCGGCCCTACGGCATCTGCTCCGGCAAGTCGTTGAACTAACTTATAGCTTATATTTCCTGATTCGAGAGTCGGGAATACAAGAACGTTCGCTTTACCGGCAACGGGGCTTCCGGGAGCTTTTTGCGCTGCAACTCGTTCTACAAGCGCTGCATCGGATTGCAATTCTCCGTCTATATGCAGTCCGGGAGCCATTTCCTTTGCCAATCTTGTTGCCTCAATCACTTTGTCGACCATCTCATGCGATGCGCTCCCCTTTGTCGAAAAACTTAGCATTGCTACTCGAGGTTCAACGCCAACTAATGCGCGAGTAGTCTGCGCTGTAGAAACGGCAATCTGAGCAAGTTCTGAAGCTGTCGGATTAGGTAAAACAGCACAATCGGCAAATACAAGAATTCCGTCCTCGCCGTATGTTTTATCTTTCAGGAACATTAAAAATGCTCCTGAAACGCAACTTATACCGGGCATCGTTTTTATTATTTGCAATGCCGGACGAAGAACATTTCCCGTAGTGTTCCTTGCTCCTGCAATCTCTCCGTCGGCATCTCCGGACTTAATCATCAGGCATGCTAAATACAAAGGGTCTTCTACGACTTGAATAGCTTTGTCAGGTGTCATCCCTTTTGCTTGGCGCAGTTGGAAAAGCAAATCGGCATAAGCCTGTTTTTTAATATGGTTCTTAGGATCGATAATTGTTGCGTTACCGATGTTGTTTAGTCCGTAGCTTTTCGCCAATGATGTTATCTCGTCCACATTTCCGATCAGGATAATATCTGCTACTCCGTCAGCAACTAAGCGGTCGGCGGCATTTAAGGTCCTCTCTTCCGTTCCCTCAGGAAGGACTATGCGCTGCATATCGGCCTTTGCTCGCGCAATAATGTCTTCAATCAAGTCCATTTATTAATATCTATATATTTAAATAGTATTATCACTTTTTATTTCGCTACAAATATAATAAAAATTGCAAAGTCTACTTTGCAATTTAACTTATTTAACAGTACATTTTTTGCAAATATTACATTTTGCTATAAATGTATGTTAAACCCGTGATCGGATAATTTAATTTCCTTCAAAGTTCATTGTTCCAAAATATCCTTCGCGATTAAAATCATCCAAAATTTGTTGTTCAATTTCAGTGCGTTTAACCACAGGATTATTATCCCAAAATTCCTGATTATATTTAGATTTCATAACCTGATTAAACAAAAAATCCTTTTGCTTTAACCTGTTCCCTTTTTTTTCAAAGGCAAATTCGGTAGATAAAAGTGTTGATTGAATATTCATGTTATAGATTCTGCCTTGAACTTCAACATCAATAATACTATTTGCTTGCACGGATTCAACAATCGGAAATGAATTCTCCTTATCCTTATAAGTTATTATAATATTGTGGTTTTCTTTTAATGAAGTTCCTTGTGTAAAGTTCAACCCGAATGCATCCGAGTTGAATTCAGCCCGCATAATTGATAGATCCTTCGTCCTTATATATAGAAGACCGGTTAAAAATACAGGATCCTTTAATACACCTGTCTCGGTTAATTCAAAATCATAAACTATTATTTCATCTGCCTGTTCGGGGGAGATAACCTTGTTAATTGACAGCTTATAATATTTTTCGAAGTCTTCGCACAAAAATGTATTTATAGTTTTACCTTTTGCTTTTTGCGTACTAATGGGTGTAGTAAGAGAAAACATAAAATAATTTATAAATCCCAAAACAGAATCTTTTTTTGTTTTGGCATATCGCGCTTCTTGCAACGAAAGACTATGTAACCTGAATGAAGTTGGAGATGTCAAGAAACTTTCAATATATTCTACACAAGTATCGTTATTAAATGTAAGCTGTCTATAGTAATGTGCTAATTCAGGAAAATCCTTATCTTTTTTGCCTTTTATTAATTTCAAATATTTATCCCGAACTTTTTTAAGATCCCTAACCATTGTTGCTTGCGGTAATATCACGACTTCGGCAAGTTCATATACCTTAGGTGTTAATTCGATTGTTGCAGGTAAGCCTGCAGTATTAATTATTTTTGAATAATAGCTTAAATGGGACACGGTTAAGTCTTCACCATACTTACTTTTTATTTCAAATTCGCCATCTCTATTTGAAATAGTGTTTGAAGATGGACTATAAATGGCAACTGTTTCTATAGGCCTCTTCGTTTCTGCATCAATAATTTTCCCGTAGAAAATTTCTTTTTCCTGTGCCATTAATAATACACAAGAAAAAAGCATTAGTAATATTACGTTAATGCGTTTCATTTTTCTTAGTATTTTGATTTGTATGTGTTTTTATATAGTCTTCTCACCGGAGAGAATTTGCTGTAAGTCTTCCGCAGAAATATCAATACTTAGCTTTCCATGGCTTGCAACAGTTATTGAACCTCTTTCTTCCGAAACGATTATTACCAATGCATCCGTTTCTATTGACATACCGAGTCCGGAACGATGACGTAATCCCATTTCTTTCGGAATAATTACGCCATGAGCAACAGGAAGAATGCATCCCGCAGCTTTTATTTCATTGTCGGATATTATCATCGCTCCGTCGTGAAGCGGACTGTTTTTGAAAAAAATATTTTCTATAAGGCGTGAGTTAACACTGGCGTTGAACATATCTCCTGTCTGCATATATGTTGACAAATCTAATTCGCGCTGAAGGACAATCAGTGCGCCCATTTTCTTTTTTGCAAGGTTCATGCATGCCAGCACTACAGGTGCTATATATTTTTGACTTTCCTCACTGCCGTTCTTTTTCTTAAATAGTTTAAAGATGAAACGCCAACCTTTATTTGAGCCTAAGGCAAACAGGAAACGACGAATCTCGTCTTGAAACAGAATGACCAACACAAGAAAACCTACACTGATAAATTTGTCGAATATTGCTCCGATAAGACGCATTTCAAGTACCTGCGAAACAAGCAGCCACACTATGATAACAGACACTACACCGCTAAAAATGGTCAATGTGCCCGAGTTTTTCATCAATTTGTAAGTCTGGTACATAAGAAATGCTACCAGAAAAATATCCAACGCGTCTTTTACTCCAAACGAAACAAACATATAATCAATTTTTAATTAAAAACTTTTACAATGTCAATCAACCTTTTAATTTTTCAACAATTTTGACAGCCTCAACCGCAGCCTTTACATCATGCACTCTTAGTATATCCGCACCATTAAGCAAAGCGAATGTATGAAGTGCAGTAGTGCCGTTAAGGCAGTCGTCAACAGAATTACCCAACAGTTCATATATCATTTTTTTTCGCGATATGCCTACAAGCAACGGACATTCGAGCAATCTCGAAAACTCATTCAGATAGCGCATAAGCTCATAATTCTGTTCAATAGTCTTACTGAATCCGAAACCGGGGTCGACAATAATGTCGTTGACGCCCAAAAGCCTAAGTGTACGCACTTTTTCGGATAAATACTTCATTATTTCTATGACACAGTTTTCATAATCGGTATATTCATGCATCGTATGAGGTTCACCACGCATGTGCATCAACACATAAGGAACATTCAGTTTTGCCACTGTATCGAACATTCGTTCATCAATAGCGCCTCCGGAAATATCATTAATCACGGCAACTCCATATTCTTCGACAGACCGTTTTGCAATGCTTGCCCTGAATGTATCTACCGACACCGGAATTTTAGAATAATTGTCTTGAAGCATTTTCAAAGCAGGCTCTAATCTTTTCCATTCCTCTTCCTCGGATACTATGGCAGCATTGGGGCGTGAGGAATATCCTCCTACATCAACAAAAAACCCTCCTTCCGACATTATCGTCTCAATACGTTTAGCGATGGCGGATTCACCTTGCTGTCTGCTGCTCACATAGTAGGAATCGGGAGTAACATTGAGTATCCCCATCACAACGGGTGTATCAAATACAAACAACTCACCTCTTATATTTAATATTTTCTTAATTACCATAAATTCACTGTCATAATAATAAAAAATCATTCAATGTGAACATTTTTACTCTACAAATGTATGAAAATAACTTAATAAAAAGTACTTTTGTGCCTCAAAATATATATAATATATGTTGATATCCGATTTATATGCTTTGTACAACCGCTACTCGGTGATAACAACCGATAGTCGCGACTGCCCTTACGGCTCAATTTTCTTCGCGCTAAAAGGGGAATCATTTGATGGTAACGCTTTTGCCGGTAAAGCTCTGCAATCAGGGTGCGTTTATGCTGTTGTCGATAATGTCGACGTTGCCGGTAATTCCTGTATTCTTGACATTAATTCAAGTAAGATTGACATTAATGCGCGCAACAATGTTGTGATGTTAGACAAATGCATCCTGCGGATAATAAAGGTCGACGATGTTCTTACCACATTGCAGCAACTTGCTTGTTTGCATCGTAAAACGCTTGGGATACCTGTAATCGGAATAACCGGCACAAACGGTAAAACAACGACAAAAGAGTTGACTGCAGCTATTTTGTCAAAAAAATATAAGACTTTGTCAACACAGGGAAATCTGAATAATCATATCGGCGTACCGCTGACTTTGCTGAAACTTACACACGAGCATGAAATTGCCGTTATTGAAATGGGCGCCAACCACCCCGATGAAATACGTGATTTGACAAATATAGCCCTTCCGGATTATGGCCTTATAACAAATGTAGGATATGCTCATCTTGAAGGTTTTGGGTCATTTGAGGGTGTTTTACGTGCGAAAGGCGAATTATATGATTTTATAAGGGAACACAGCGGCAAAGTCTTTATCGACAAAGACAATAAAGACCTTGCCGGAATAGCCGAAGGTCTTGAAAGGATAACTTACGGTATCGCCTCAGAGACCGAGCCTCCTTTTATTTCAGGAAAAATCTCTCATAGCAGTCCGTTCCTTTCTTTCGCATGGAATTATGCCGGAATTCAACATAACGTAAAAACAAAACTTGTCGGCGATTATAACTTGGCGAATGCATTGGCTGCAATCACTATCGGGGTACACTTCGATGTTTCTCCGGAGCAGATAAACGACGCTATTGCAAACTATATACCGACAAACAACCGTTCGCAGTTCAAAAAGACGGAACATAACGAGCTAATCATTGATGCTTATAATGCCAATCCGAGCAGCATGCGTGCCGCATTGGAGAATTTTGCATCATCACCGGTCAACCCAAAAGCGGTAATTCTCGGTGACATGCGTGAGCTTGGTGAAAAGAGCAAAGAGCTGCATGCGGAAATATTGAAATTAGCAGAGACATCCGGTTTCGAAAAAATCTTACTTTGCGGCGAACAGTTTTCCGCTGTAGGAAAGGGACATATATGCTTTTCATCAGTAGATTTTCTTGACAAATTTCTTGAAAAGAACCCGTTACACGGATACCATATACTTATCAAGGGGTCGCATGGAGTTCATTTAGAAAGAATTATCGACAAATTATAAAAAATATATTCGTACAAAATATAATAATGAAAAAAACTATCACATACAAATTTGAGAAAGGGTTGACTCTTAGCGATGTTGAAGATATTTTATTCAAACAAAATAAACTTGAATTGTCCGAAAAATCGATACAAAGAGTCGATAAATGTTACAATTTCCTTAAGGACTTTGCCCGCGAGAAAGTTATTTACGGCATTAATACCGGCTTTGGCCCCATGGCGCAATACCGTGTTGACGATGAATTTCTTAAACAACTGCAATATAATATTATCAGGAGCCATTCTACAGGGGCAGGCAAACCATTGATGCCAATATACGTAAAAGCCTCTATGGTAGCACGTTTGATAACTTTCATGCAGGGTTATTCCGGAGTACATACAGACCTCGTGAACCTCATAACAGAATTTATAAACCGCGATATTTTCCCATTTATTCCCGAGCACGGAAGTGTGGGCGCGAGCGGAGACCTTGTTCAATTGGCGCATATTGCACTTACGCTTATCGGTGAAGGTGAAGTTTTTTACAAGGACAAGCTTACTTCGACCGCAAAAGTGATGAAAGCGGAAAAACTGAAACCTTTTGATATTCACATTCGTGAAGGACTATCCGTCACAAACGGCACTTCGGTTATGACAGGTATCGGAATGGTAAACCTTATATACGCAAAACGGCTTATGGAATGGGCTATCGCTGCATCGGTCATGATGAACGAAATAACTTCTTCATACGATGATATGATGTCTCTCGCACTTAATGCGTCAAAACGACATAAGGGACAACAGGAGGTAGCAAGAAAAATGCGCGAATGGGCAGTTGGAAACAAGACACTGAAAAAGCGTGAGATTGAAATGTTTAACGGCAACAAAGAAAAAATTTTTAAAAATAAAGTACAGGCGTTCTATTCATTGCGATGCGTACCTCAGGTGCTTGGTCCTATTTGGGATGAGTTGGAAAACGCGGAACGAGTCCTTATTGACGAACTAAACTCGGCATGCGATAATCCAATCGTTGATCCCGATACTGAATATGTTTATCACGGAGGTAATTTCCACGGTGATTATGTATCTTTCGAGATGGATAAATTGAAAATAGCCGTTACAAAAATGATAATGCTCGCCGAGCGGCAGATGAATTACCTGTTTCATGACCGTATAAACGACAATATCCTACCTCCGTTCGTTAACCTTGGTGTACTTGGACTGAACTACGGATTGCAAGCGGCTCAGTTTACTGCCACTTCGACAACCGCGGAATGTCAGACCCTGTCGAACCCGATGTATGTTCACAGTATCCCGAACAACAATGACAATCAGGACATAGTCAGCATGGGAACAAACTCGGCATTAATGGCCAAAACGGTGATAGAAAACGGATTTCAGGTGATGTCAATTCATTTCATGGCTCTTGTACAAGCTATTGATTATTTGAAAATACAAAATAAGATTTCCAAAAAATCACGAGTAGTATATGATGATATTCGTTCATTTTTCCCTATATTTGCAGACGATTTGCCCAAATATAAAGAGATTGAATTGATGGGAAATTATTTAATGACTAAAAACTTACATTAAAAAGACATGAAACGAGAATGCATTAAACTAATGCAAGTTATATATGAACATAGCAAGTTCCATGTTTCCTTAATATTAATAATATAATGATGCAGAAATGAAAGTTCCCGAAAAATACTACGACGAAATTTTTGACTTTAAAGGATTATGGGATGTACCGTCCAAGTGCGGATTAAAAATACTGACATACAACGAAAAAAAATATATTATCGTTTCTGAATTGTATCAGGAAAACCCGGGAACATCTGTTACTTATGCAGGTTATTCATTATTCAGGCAGATTTGCGAAAACAAAGGATTTTCCGAAAAAGAGGTTGTTTATCTTGAGTGTAGCCCCGACACAAATTCAAAACTATCATTCTATGACGAAGAATTTTTCGAAGTATCATTCCCGGAAGTAAATGGAGAAAGTGGCAGACCTATATATAAACAACTTCCTCAGAGTGAGGTTAATGGATTATTAGGTTGATATTCACCATTTACGCATAATACATATAATAATGCATAATAAATTTGACGATATACGGCCATACTACCCTGAAGAAATACCTGTGGCTATGCAACGAATAGCTGACAGTGAGCATTTCGGGATATTATCGCAATTCATTTTTCCCGATAAAAAGACGGAAGAAATGAGGGATATGGTTCGTAATATACGTACTACAGAGGAATTTCAGACGAAAGTGATGTACCATGTTAACCGGCAGTTTGTAGCTCGTTCTATGACAGACCTCACTTATGACGGACTTGAACGCTTAGACCCGAAGAAAAATTACCTGTTTGTTTCAAACCACAGGGATATTATGCTCGACTCATCACTGTTACAATACATACTTCATATTAACGGATTCAGGACAACTGAGATAACTTTCGGAAGTAATCTGATGAACCCGCAGCTTGTCGTAGATATAGGAAGAGCCAACAAGATGTTTAAAGTAATACGCAGCAGCAATATCCGCGAATTTTTAAAAAATTCACTGCATTTGTCCGAATATATTCGCTACACAATAACAGAAAAAGGCGAATCTGTATGGATAGCACAACGCAACGGACGTACAAAAGACGGTTTCGACGCTACTGACCAAGGTATAATCAAAATGTTTTGCATGAGTAAAACTTCAGACCTGACGGAGTCCATAGATGAGCTAAATGTCGTTCCACTTGCCATATCATACCAAATTGAGCCATGCGACTTTCTGAAAACTCGCGAGCTTTATATGTCGCAAAACGGTAAAAAATACGTCAAACAACCCGGAGAAGACCTGAACAGTATTCTGACGGGAATAACACAACAGAAAGGAAAAGTAAACATAAGTTTTTGTGAACCGTTGACAAAAGAAGAGCTTGAGTTCGAATTCAAAACTCCAAACGAATTCTATAAAAATGCAGCCTCGCTAATCGACAAACGCATTTATAAAAACTACAAACTGTATAACAACAACTACATAGCTTACGATATACTGACCGGAAAGGATATATATACGGAGCATTACACAAAAGAAGAAAAAAATAAGTTCGTAGAACGTTGTGACAATATGCTCAAGGAAGTTGAAGGCGACAAAAATGCACTCAAAGCAATCTTTCTGGGGATATATGCAAACTCTGTGGTAAACAAATTGACAATAAAACAATTGACAATT
>JGI994J12354_10005674_pt1 | contig 10677 bp, 7 predicted proteins | sample IntmicLarv3ML3BL_FD_12354 | JGI IMG/M metagenome (IMG submission 12354)
GGCGTATTGCTACGCATATGCCTTCGCCGCCGCGCCGCAAAGGCCGAAAAAACCGCTGTTTCAAATTCGGGTGCCCCATTTATGAATACAGGTTCTCAAATGTGTTCATGGCTATACAATCCAATTCCGGCGCGAGCCGCGGAAGCTGTCTGCTTCATTGAAATTTTTGCAGTACGCCTATGCAAGAAAAGCAGACATCCGACGGCACTTCGTAAAGAGCACCGTCGGAGACTGATTCATGCGCTATTAGACTTTCTTGAACTGCTCCACGTTCATGACGAAAATGGTTGCGCCGCCGACGGTGACTTCCACCGGGTAGGGCACGTAGTTCTCGGTTGCGTTGACATGTGTGGAGTTCACGCTGGCAATCTGCTTGCGTGATTTACATTTCTTCTCGATGATGTGCACGAGGTCAGGGATGCGGTCGTCTTCCACGCCGCAGATGAGCGTCGTGTTGCCCGAGCGCAGGAAGCCGCCCGTGCTGGCAAGCTTTGTCACGCTGTAGCCGCCCTCGCTCAGCAGATCCATAATCTGGAACGCATCCTCGTCATGTATAATTGCCATAACCAGTTTCATATCAATTCCCCCTTTGAGAATGGTAGATTTATATAATAATAGTGTTTCAATGATTATTCATTTTTATTATATCATAGGAAGGGCTTGTTTGGGAAGAAAATATTTTTGCGTATCTTACGGCTTCCGCTTCGGCCGTGAGATGGTTCGAAGCAGGCGCGGCCTGTATGCCTTGATATCGTTTTTCGGACAAAGCTCCTGACAGCAGAAGCAGCGGATGCAATTGTCCAGTGTGACATACGGATTGCGCCCGCGCATCTCGATGACATGGGCGGGGCAGCATTTGGCGCAGTCGCCGCAGCCTGTGCAGGTCTTGCGCGTAAACACGGGGCGCGGCTGCAAAAAACGGTTGACGAACTTCTGCGCGAAGCGCGGCAATTCCTTTGGATTCATGACAAGATGCGTCTCGGGGATGTCGAAATCCCGCACGGCGAAGTCTGTCCACGGTGCGCCTGCGAAAGTGATGCCGTCAAGCCCCGCGCGGCAGATGCCGCGTGCCTCAGCCTGTGTCAGAATCGGTACGCGTGCCTCGTCCAGCCCGATGATAGCGCAGGCGGTTTTGTCCAGCGCGAAGGGGTCGTTTGACGCGAGAAGCACGTTCATTTTGCGCGGCGTGCCGCCGGAAGGGCCGTGACCTTCCATGGCCTCAATGCCGTCCATAAAAGACAGCACCGGCGCGACGCAGAGGCAAATGTCAATCAGCGCGTCGGCGAACTGCGTATGCGAGGGCATGTTGAGATGGTATTCCGCCTTGATGAGGCCGGGGATGACACCGAAGAGGTTCTTCACCGCGCCTGTGAATGCCATCATGCCATGCGTTTTCATTTTGGAGACGGTGATAACCTTATCTACATCGTTGAGCATATCTGTCATTTCGATGCGTTTGAGGAGCAGACCGTCGGGGTTTGCCTTTTGGAAGGCGGCGGTGTTGCGGTTCAGCGCTGCGCCTGTTTCTGCGGCGACGCGCTCCATGCCGCTGGCGGCGTATATGCCGCGCAGAAGGCCTTCCGTAAACGGGCCGCCGGGGCTGTCGCCGATGAGGATGCTCGCGCCGTGCGCAATCAAAATAGAGGCCAGAGCCTTGACCACGGCAGGGTGCGTTGTGGTGGCTTCTTCGGGTTTTTTCTTCATGAGCAGGTTTGCCTTGAGCAGGATACGGTCGCCCGCCTGAATGTATTTGTCGAGGCCGCCCAAGTCTTCGATGCTTTGGCGGAGGCGGGCTTCGACGGCGGCATCGTCGTAGGTGTTGCAGGGTTGCAGAGAGACGATGGTGGTTTCCGGATTTGTCATACAGTTCTCCTCGGTGGAACGATGTGTGTAGCGGGCGAGCCGCTGACGCTAATTGAGCAGTGCTCGCCCCTACACGGTTGCGGTTTACAATAACGGTATGAATTGTTTTGTCAGGTCGTCCGGCTCATCACGTTTGCGGGTGAGGGCAACAGTGCCGTCACAGCGGATGAAGACCTCTGCGGGGCGCAGACGGCTGTTGTAGTTAGAACTCATGGAAAAGCCATATGCGCCCGCGTCGAGCACGCCGACAAGGTCATCCTCAAGCACGCCGGGGAGGCGGATATCGCTTGCGAGAATATCGCCGGATTCGCAGATGTTGCCGACGAGAATGACTTCCTCTTCGGGGAGGCGGATGTCGGTTTTGCGGTAGATCTCGACATCATGATGCGAATCGTACATAGCAGGGCGGATGAGGACGTTGAAGCCGATATCGGTGCCGACATATTTGCGTTCGCCGTTGTTTTTCACGGTATGCACTGTACCAAGGATAAGCCCGCATTCTGCGGAGATATAGCGGCCGGGCTCGCATTTGAAGGTTATCTCGCGCCCATATTCCGCAACGAATGCGCGAATGCGTGCATCGATTTTCCCGCCCAAATCTTGGAGGTCGAGGCGTGCTTGTGCGGCCTGCTTTTGATACGGAATGCCGAAGCCGCCGCCGAGGTCGATGAATTCCAGTCCGGGAAATTCCTGCGCCACGGATAAGATGGATTCAAAACCCTGCACATAGGGGTCGCTGTCCATGAAAAGGGAGCCGATGTGCTGGTTGATGCCGATGAGCGTGAGGTTGTACTGCGCGAGAAGCTCTTTCACGCGCGGCAGGTATTCGATGTTCACGCCGAACTTTGTCTTTTTGCCGCCGGTGACGACCTTTTTGTGGTGCCCTGCGCCAACGCCGGGGTTGAAGCGGATGGCAATTTTGCCGCCGGGATTCAGTTGGCCGTAACGCTCAAGCTGGGACAGAGAATCTACGCTTGTTTGAACGCCCTTGTCGATGGCGAATTGCATATCCCCGCGGGAAGCGTTGCTGGCGATGAAGAAGAGCTGGCCGGGCGCGAAGCCGGCGGCCAGCGCGAGGTGTATTTCACCGGGGCTCACAACGTCCAGGTCAAGGCCCTCGTCGCGCACGATTTGCAGGAATGCGAGATTGCTGTTCGCCTTCATGGAATAGTTCACGCGGAAATGCGGGTACTGCACCAGCTCGCGCATTTCACGGCAGCATTTTCGCAGGATGCGCTCGTTGTAGACATACAGCGGGGTGCCGTAGGTTTCTGCCAGCGCGAAGGGGTCATTGCCTTCGAAGAAATTGGTGGAGTCGGTTACTTGGCCGTTAAGTTTAATCATGGTTGTCCAATCCTTTCATGAAGATTCCTCGCTGCGCTCGGAATGACAGGGGGATATCTTATAGATTCTTATATGCTTCTGTGAGTGTACTCATGCGGCTGGCCGCCGCGCGCATCACGAGGTCTGCCAGCACCACGGCGGTCATNGCTTCGACGACGACGGCGGCGCGGGAGGCGACGAGCGGGTCGTGCCTGCCTTGGATGGAGAGCGTGACAGGGCTGCCGTGCTTGTCAATGGTCTGTTGCGGCGCGGAGACAGAGGGCGTGGGTTTCACAGCGCATCGGAAGACGATGGGTGCGCCGTTTGCCATGCCGCCGAGGATGCCGCCGGCGTGATTCGTGGCGGTGATGGGGTTGCCTGCGCTGTCGAGGGCAAAGGGGTCGTTGTTCTCCGTGCCTGTCATGCCTGCCGCGGCGAAGCCTGCGCCGAATTCAATGCCCTTCACCGCGCCGACGGACAGGATTGCCTGCGCCAGAAGCGCGTCCAGCTTGTCGAAGACGGGCTCGCCGATGCCGGGCTTTACGCCTGTAGCGGTGCATTCGATGATGCCGCCTGCGGAGTCGCCTTGCTGCATACAATTGTCCAGATGCAGTGCGGCGGCCTGCGCGGCTTCTGCGTCGGGCATGTTGAGTGGGTTGCGCCGTGCCTCTGCGAGGTCGAAGCGGGATTTGTCGATGGCGATAGGGCCGATGGCTGTGACATAGGCATCGATGCGTATGCCCAGCGCGGCGAGAATCTTCTTTGCGACAGCGCCCGCCGCCACGCGTGCGGCTGTCTCGCGTCCCGAGGAACGCCCGCCGCCGCGGTAGTCGCGGTGGCCGTATTTTTGTTCAAAGCCGAAGTCCGCGTGGCCGGGGCGGAAGGTGTCCGCCAAATTGCCGTAGTCGCGCGAACGCTGATCTTCATTAAACAGCGCGATAGAGAGGGGCGTGCCTGTGGTTATGCCCTCGAACACGCCGGAGAGAATCTGCGCGGTGTCGCTTTCCGCGCGCTTTGTGGCGTATTTGGACTGGCCGGGCTTGCGCCTGTCCAGCTCCGATTGTATATCTGCCTCGCACAGCGACAGGCCCGCGGGACAGCCGTCTATCGTCACGCCGAGCGCGGGGCCGTGCGACTCGCCCCAGGTTGTGATGTTAAAAAGGGTGCCAAATGAAGAACCGCCCATATATTGTCGCCTCCAGAGAGTGTTTGTATCGCATATAGCATCCTTTATCATACCATAGCAAAATTGAATTGGCAAATCTTTTTCGTAGTGCATTTGCGGGACATTTATGATATGATAATATCATTAGAATATTAGGACAAAATGTTGATTGGACGAGGGGGATATTGATATGAAAGCAGTGTGGAGGATTTTGAAAATTGTCGTGGCGATTGCGCTGTGCGTGGTGGCGGGTGTTTTTTTGAACCAGTCGCAGAGAAACCGGGCGTATGACATGACGCGGAATTACGCGCTGAACTCGATTCAGCTGCGGATTGACATGCCGACGGGCGGGGAGAGCCGCCGTGCGGACGAGGTGGTGGTTCACGAACAGACGCTGCAAGGCGACGTGTATATCCTTGAGACGGCGGCGGACTTGGTGCAGGCCAAGGCGATTCTGGCGAAGAGCAAGCCTTTGTATGACGTGTATGAATACGAGCCGGTGGAAGAGATTGTGATTGTCGGCGGCGTGAACATAGGCTTTGCGGGCGGGAATCAATACTTTTTGCCGACGATGAATGATGACGGAACAGTGCTTGGATTCACGCTGACGGAGGAGCAGAATGAGGCGCTGTGGGCGTTGCTGGAGACAGTGCCTGTTGCATCGTTTTTACAGTGACGTTGTCTTGCTTTGTCGAAAAAAGTATGATAAGATGAAGGAAATTGTTTCGAGCCGTGTACAACCGGCTTGAGGGGGCATGGATTTGTTTAGGAGAGAGTATTACGGCGGGCTGTCTGAGCAGAAGGGCTCTTTGCTGTTGCGGCTGCTTGTGCCGACGATTGGCGTCATGCTGGCGCAGGTGTTGATGATTAGCCTGGTTTTGTTTATGAACGGCACCGTTTCGTCCTTGGAGCAGAATGCGAAGGATTCGTTGGCGCGCAACGCGGAGAACCGTTCCCTGACGCTGGAAAACTCCATGGTTCGCAATTGGTCGAATCTCGACACGCTGGAAGAAGAGCTGTTGAACATCGTCGCGCAATACGAGGCGGAGCACGATGTGACAATACAGGACATCTGCGGTACGTCCGACCATGAGCGGGCGCTTTTGGCAGAGATGAAGGACAAGCTGCTGGGATCTCTGCAAAGCGGCGCGGCGACGGGCACGTTTATCTTCTTGACAGACGCGGCGGACGCGGAGCTGGGCGCGGTGGCGCTGAACGGCTTGTATTACCGTGACTCGAATCCAAGTGTCGTGTCGTATGACTACGCGGATATTTCGCTGGAAGTCGGGCCGATGAGTTTTGCGCAGGCGGATAATATTCAAACTTTCTCGAATTGGGAAGACAAATACAATTGCAGTGTTGAGGACGGCGAGGCATGGGACGCTATTTACGCCCCGATTCATATGGCGGCGGCGCATCCGAAGTTGAGCGCGGGCGATTTGGCGCGGTGGAGCGCGCCGCATTTTCTGCATGTGAGCAAGCCGGATACAGAACCGTGTATTACATACACACGCCCATTGATATACGATGGGCGTGTGATTGGCGTTTTCGGAACGGAAATCACGACGAAGCATTTCCTGTCGTTTTTCCCGGCAGGCGATATCGGGCAGTACAGCGGGTATCTGCTGGTGCGGTACGATGCGCCGAGCGAGGGCGGAGAGGTGCTGGCGGTGGATGTTTTTGCCGCGACGAGCAGTTATATCAAACGGCTGACGGATGCGGGGCAGACGCTTCTGCTGTCGCAGACGGAGGACAGCTGGTTCTTCACGGCGGAGAATGAACGGTTTGGCCAGGCATATACGTTTTTGCGCCCGCTGGCGCTGTATAGCCGCAATGCGCCGTTTAGCCATGAGCAATGGGCGCTGTTGGCGGTTTCGTCAAGCGACCAGCTTTTTGAGTCCGCGCAGAACGTGCGGAACGGCGTTCTGCAAAGCTCGATTTTCGCGCTGGTGCTGGGCACGATTCTGATTGTGCTGACGATTCGGCATTTGACGAAGCCGTTGTTGAGCATTGCGAAGCAGATTGTGGAGAACAGTCCTGACGACCCTGTTGTTGTGCAGAATGCGAAGACATATGAGATTGTGCTGCTCTGCGACACCATCAATGAGATGAAGACGCGGCGGCGGGCGAGCGAAAACGCGCTTCTGGAGGAGCGCGAGCGGTATATGGTGGCGCTGGAGAGTGCGACAGACACGTTTATTGAATACGAAAAGGCGGCAGACCGCTTCACCATCAACTATTTTGTGGAGGAGGACGGAAAGCCTGTCTTGACCTCGCATAGCTATGACAATTTCACGCAGACGGTGAAAAACAACGGCATATGCCATCCTGCGGACGCGCAGGCGCTGTTGCAGGCATTACGCGGTACGAAGGAGCACGCGCCTATTGAGGTGCGCCTGCGGACAGAGATGTTCCCGCATGTGCGGGATGAGGAGGCGGACGGCGAGTACTACTGGTTCCTGTTCAAGGCAGTGCCGATTGCGCACGGGGGCGAGGGCGGCGAGGCAGGAAAGATGATTGGCTCTGCGCGGCAGATTACGGCGGAGAAGCTGGCGGCGTTTGCGCAGATGGAGGCAAAGCACCGCGACGTGACGACAGGGCTGTACAACCGCGAATATGGCGAGCTGCTGTTTGAACGGATGGCGGACACGGCCGCCGCCGCGGGGGAGGCATACAGCATTCTGGTGGCGGACGTGGAACAGTTTGACCGTTTCGAGGCATACTACGGGCAGATATACAGCGCGATGATTCTGCGGGAAATCAGCAAGGAAGTACAGCGTGCCCTGCCGGAGGAAAGCGGCGACGAGAAGATGGAAAACGCGGTGCGGCGGCGTGTTGTGCGCTGGAATGCAGATAAGCTGGCGGCGTTCTGCCGCGGCTTTGACCCGGGCACGGCGCGGATGTGGATTGATGATGCGTGCCGCAGGATATATACAGGCGAGAACAAAGAGATGCCCTTGCGTGTCCGCACGAGTGTATATAGCGATTTTGACACATTTGCGGCGGAAAACGCGGTGCGGCGGCCTGCGAATGTCGCGGTGGAGGTGTCGGCGGAGACGGTTGTGGGTTTTGCGCTGGACATGTTTGAGCATTCGACGGATATGACGAGCGTGATTCAGATGCTGTTCCGCGCGCTGGGCGAGGTCTTTGGCATCAGCCGTGTCATGATTTGTGAATACGACAAGGATTTCGGCGCGAGCAAGGTGACGCATCAATGGAGCGAGAGCGGCGTGTCGATGTATCATGACGAGGTGACACGGTTCTCGCATGTAGAGTTCACGGCGCTGGAGCAGTTGCTGGGTGAGACGGGAATGCTGATGTACCACTCGGAGGATGCACGAGCGTTTGATGACGGCGTGCGGCGGCTGTTATGCGTGCAAGAGGGGCTGCCGTTCTCGGCGATGTGCTGCGCGATGCACGAGACAGGGGTGCACACGGGTCACGTGCTGTTCACTGCGTTGGGAAAGAGCTACGATTGGACGGATGCGAAACAGCATAGCTTGTACGAGATTACGAAGATTATATCGACTTATTTCAGCTTGGAGCGTTCGAACTCCGCCAGCCGCGCGAAGAGCGAGTTCCTCTCGCGGATGAGCCATGAGATTCGCACGCCGATGAATGCGATTATCGGTATGACGCGCATTGCGAAGGAAGCGGGCGAGGATGCGGAGCGCGTGACGGACAGCCTGGAGAAGATTGACGCATCGGCGAAGCATCTGCTGGCGCTGATTAACGATATTCTGGACATGTCGCGCATCGAGAGCGGGAAAATGGAAGTCAGCACGCTGTCGTTCGACATGGCCGCGCTGGCAGAACAGATGGATGCGCTGATGCGGCCGCCGCTGGAGGAGAAGAATATCCGGTTCACGGTGGATTGCCGCGCGGAGCGGCCATGCGTGCTGGGTGACGAGCAGAAATTGCGGCAGGTGCTGATTAACTTGCTGGGCAATGCGCTGAAGTTCACGCCGGAGGGCTGCGCGGTGGCGCTGTCCGTCGTGCAGGAAATGACGGACGTGGAGGGCTTCTGCAACGTGCGGTTCGCGGTGAAGGACACGGGCGTGGGCATTGCGGAGGAAGACAGGGAGAAGATATTCAACGCGTTTGAGCAGTCCGCAACAGGGCATTCGGCGGTGACGCACGCGAAGGGCACGGGACTCGGGCTGGCCATCAGCAGCGGGCTTGTGTCCGCGATGGGCGGGCGGATTGAGCTGGTGAGCGAGCCGGGTGTCGGCTCGGAGTTCTTCTTCAGCTTGCCGATGACGTATGAGCAGGCGGCGGTGCCGGTGGAGGAAGCCGCGGAGGAGGAGAACCCTGACGAGCGGTTCCGCGGCAAGCGCGTGCTGATTGTGGACGATACAGAAATCAATCTGGAGATTGCGGCATACTTGGTGGAAAGCGTCGGGTTTACGGTGGAGACGGCGATGGACGGGCGCGAGGCGGTGGACATGTTCTTTGCCTCGGATATAGGCTATTATGACGTGATATTCATGGACATCAACATGCCTGTGCTTGACGGGCTGGAGGCAACGCGTGAGATTCGCCGTGACAACACGCGGCCGGACACGCGGACAGTGCCGATCCTTGCGATGACGGCGAATGCCTTTAGTGAGGACACGAAGAAGTCGATAGAATCCGGCATGAACGCGCATGTGGCGAAACCGATTGACACGGAGTTTTTGTACGCAACGCTGGATAAGCTAGTGTTGGGAAGATAATATAGAAGGAGTGGAGAGAAGGACAATGAAGATGATACAACGAATCGGAAGAATGGCAGCGGCAGTGATGACGATTGTACTGCTTGTGACAATGGCGGCGGGTTGTGCGCCCAAGACAAAGACGGCGAAGCTGGACCCGAAGAAGCCGGTGACAATCGATGTTTGGCACTATTATAACGGCGCGCTGAAAGAGGCGTTTGACCAGATGGTGCTGGATTTCAATGACACGGTGGGCATGGATAGGGGCATCATCGTCGAGGGGCACAGCTACGGCAATATCTCGGATTTGATTGCGGCGGTACAGGCGGCGATGAACGGCGTTGTGGGCAGTCAGGAGCTGCCGAATATTTTCGCGGCGTATTCTGACTTGGCATACGAGGTGCAGAAGACGGGTGTATTGGTAGACATGAACGAATACCTGTCGGAAAAGGAAAAAGAGGAATACATCGCGGCGTATCTGGACGAGGGCGTTATCGGCGAGAACAATGAGCTGCGGATGTTTCCGCTGGCGAAGTCAACCGAGGTGTTTTTGCTGAACGAGACAGACTGGGCGCCGTTTGCGGCGGCGAGCGGGTTTACGCATGAAGATTTGGCGACGAAGGAAGGTCTTGTTCGTGTGGCATCGGCATACTATGCGTGGACGGACGCGCAGACGCCGGACGTGCCGAACGACGGCCTCGCGCTTTGGGGGCAGGATTCGATGTCGAATCTGATATTGATTGGCAGCAAGCAGCTGGGCGTTGAGCTGTTCGAGACGCATCAGGGGCAGGTGACCATCAATGCGGACAAAGAGGTCATGCGCAAGCTGTGGGACACATATTATGTGCCGTATATCAATGGCTATGCCGCGTCTGCCGGCAAGTTCCGAAGCGATGACGCGCGTGTCGGCAAGATTCTGGGGTATGTTGGGTCGTCGGCATCGGTGGCGTATTTCCCGGCGGAGGTTGTGCGTAACGAGGCGGCACATGCTGTGGAGGCGACAATACTGCCTGCGCCTGTGTTTGAAAATGGCGAGAACGTGTTCGTGCAGCAGGGCGCGGGCATGGTTGTGAAGAAGGCCACGCCGGAGGAGGAATACGCGAGCGTTGTGTTCCTGAAATGGGCGGCAGAGGTAAATCCGAACACGATGTTTTCCGCGCGGTCGGGGTATATGCCTGTGAAGGCGGCGGCGAATGACTATGCGAAGTTCATGGCCATTGTGCAGGAGAACGGCATCGAGACAAAGGGAATGGCGGCGCAGACGCTGGAGGTTGTGTTCGACATGATTCACACGGGCACGCCGTACACATACAAGGCATTCGACGGGGCAACGGCGGCGCGGGATGTGTTGGATGCGACACTGCGGAACAGGGCGGAGGCAGACCGTGCGGCCGTGCTGGCAGACATGGCGGCGGGCGCAACGCGTGAGGAGGCCGTGGCGAAGTTCGACACGGATGCGAACTTTGACGCGTGGTTTGATGTGCTTGTGCAAGAGCTGTCGATGGCAGGAGGAGAGCAGGCGTTTTTCTTTGATTAAGGAAAGAGAAGAGAGCAGGGAGGTTTACGATGCAGACACAGGTGCGGTTGAACAGGACATTGCCGCTGGATACGACATACGAGGTCATTGTGGCG
>JGI994J12354_10005675_pt1 | contig 10675 bp, 9 predicted proteins | sample IntmicLarv3ML3BL_FD_12354 | JGI IMG/M metagenome (IMG submission 12354)
GCTGCGGCCCATACACCGGGTCCCCCGCCACGGGGTGATGGATGTGCGCCATATGTACGCGGATTTGGTGCGTGCGCCCGGTTTCCAGCCGCAGCCGCACCAGCGCAAAGCGCTCAAACTGCTCTTCTAAATGATAATGCGTGCGTGCGGGCTTGGAATTCTCGTTGACAACCGCCATCTTCTTGCGGTTGCGGGGGCTGCGCCCAATCGGCGCGTCAATGGTGCCCTCATGGGTTTTCAGCGTCCCATGCACGATTGCTTTATATTCCCGCGTGAACGAGTGCGCGGCGATTTGCTCCGCCAAAGCGGCATGGGCCGCATCGTTCTTCGCCACAATCAGCAGGCCGCTGGTGTCTTTGTCGATGCGGTGCACGATGCCGGGACGAATCACCCCGTTGATGCCTGAAAGCTGCCCCTCGCATCGGTGCAGCAGCGCATTGACCAATGTATGCTCGTAATTCCCCGGCGCGGGGTGCACCACCATGCCCTGCGGCTTGTTCACCACCAGCAGGTCTTCGTCCTCATAGCGCACATCCAGCGGAATATGTTCCGGCTGCGCGGAGAGCAGTTTTGGTTCTTCCAAGCGGCAGGTCAGCACGTCATTTTCCTGCAACAGCGCGCTTTTTTTTGCCGGGAGGCCATTCAGCAGCACCGCTCCCTGCTCCAGCAGCTGCTGCGCAAAACTGCGCGAACGCTTCAGCAATTCAGCGAGGGTTTTGTCCAGCCGTTCCCCGTCAAATTCCTCCGGCACGCACAGCTCCAGCGCGGTCATGATGCCTTCCTTTTCTGCCGCACTTCGTCCCAAATCATCCATCCGGCAAGGAAAATCACACCGCAGGTAACGCAGATATCCGCAAAATTGAACACGGCGAACTGCACAAATGTAAATTCAAGATAATCAACCACAAAGCCGTGCGCGATGCGGTCGATGAGATTCCCCACGCCGCCCGCGATGATGAACGCCGCCGCGCAGAGCACCGGGGTTTGCCGCAGCTTTCCCATCAGGATGATAATCACGCCCGTGAGCATCACCGCCGCGGAAAGCGCCGTGACCACCCACATCGCCCATTGGGAATCCCCCAGCAGGCTGAAGGAAATGCCTGTGTTGATCGTGTATCGCAGCTGCAAGCCCGGGAACAGCGCCTGCGTCTGATGCAGCTCCATGCGGGCGCTGACCAGCTGCTTCAGGAATTGGTCGATGGCAATCAGGCCTGCCGCCGCCGCCAAAGCCAGCACCCTCGTGCGTATTTTTTGCATAATATGCCAATGTCCTTACTAATATTACTTCACAAAATGAAAGCCTTCTTCGGGGCTGTCCAGCGCCGCTTCCAGGTCCGCAAACATGTCCTCCGGCAAAGCAGTGGGCACTTCCGGTGCCGGTTCTTCTTCCGGAATATCTTCTTCCGGCACAGACTCGACCACAGGTTCAGGCTCCGGTTCCGGCTCCGCTTTCACCAGCGTAATTTGCGGCTCCGGCCGCGTGGGCTCCTGGCCATCATCCGGCATCTGCTCAATCAGCTCCATTTGCCGCGCCACAGCGTTGAGCAACTCACTGCGGAACCGCGCCGTCTCCTTGCGGATCTGCAACAGCTCCTCCTGCTGCTTCTGAATTTCCCCGGAAATCCGAACCAGCTCTGTCTGCGCTTTTGCGCGCGCTTCTTCAAAAAGGCTATCCGCGCGTGCTTGCGCCTGCGCCTGAATATTTTCTGCCTGCGCACGGGTTTCCAACAGCAGCTTTTCTGATTCTGCTTTGGCGCTGCGCACCAGCAGCGATGCCTCCGCCTGGGACTCGCGGCTCAACCGCTCGGCCTCCGTTTTGGCCTCCCGCGTTGTGTGTTCGCTTTCGGATTCCGCCTTTGCTTTGATATCCTCCGCCGCTTTCTGCGCCACAATCATCGTTTTTTGGATGAGTTCCCGCTCCGCGCGCAGCTGGTTCAACGCATTCGCCAAGGCCTCCACCCGCTGATAGAGCTCTTCGTTGTTCTTTTTTTGCTCGTTGGCTTCCTCACGGGTTTTGGCGCAGGCTTCCGCCGCCTCCTGCAAAAAGGTATCCACATCCTCGCTGCGATAAAGCCCTTTACCGGCGCTGCGGAAATTGTGCTTTTTGATTTGTTCTGGCGTCAGCATAAATAATCCCTCTGTTTCGTATTAGTTGTGATCAAGTTTTGCAATGCCTAGTCGTCATATCGGATGGAAGCGGGTTCCTTCGCCTCGTCAAAAAATTCGCCATCGGCGTTCACGCCCTTGGGGGTGATCATGAACACCCTGCCCGCAATGCGCTTTACCATGCTGCCGCAGGCATATGCCACGCCGCCAATGAAATCAAGCACCCGGCGGGCAATCTCATCGTCACAGTTTTCCAGGTTCAGGATTACGATTTTGCCTTCCGTCATGCGGTCCGCCACGTGGCTCGCCATAGTGAAATCCTTCAGGCGCTTGAACACAACATAGGCATCGCCCGCTTCGCTTGTCACTTTTGATGAGCCAAAGCCGGAAAAGCCGCCGCCGGAAGAGCTGCCACCAGCAGAGCTGTCTCCGCTGCCGGAAGAACTGCCGCCAAACGAACTAAAATCCTTCGCGGAATATCCGGTGCTCTTGCCGCCGGCGTCCGCACGGGCAGAAGCACCCTGCTCCGGTTTATCATAAATCGTGCCGCCAAAGCCCGCCGTCTCGGAAGAAGTGCCCGCCTTTGCCCGCGAAAACTCCACCAGATTATCCTTGCGCGCAGAGGATGCCGACGCTGCCGCCGAATGGCGCGCAAACACCTCCATCGGGTCAACCGGTTCCTCTTCCTTCTTCGCTTCCCGCGCGCCGTATTCAGCCTCGGTCACTCCCTCGCCCCGGAATACGCGATCCAGCCAGCTCTTTGCTCCCATATCTCATGCCCCACCTTTCTCTTCTCACCAAATATGCATTATATTTCATGTAATGTTTTTTTCACCTGTAATTTCGTTCCCCGAATATCGCCGAGCCCACACGCACCAGCGTGGAACCCGCCGCAATCGCCAGCTCATAATCGCCCGACATGCCCATAGAAAGCACGTCCATGCCGGCGGCAGCATTGCCACTACTTATATTATCCAATTTTTTGCCCCGAATGTCAATATATAGTTGCTGCATCTGCAAAAAAAAGTTTTTTGTTTTGTGAATATTTTCAGAATATGGGGGTACCGTCATCAATCCGCGCACTAAAATATGCGAAAACGCGGAGATTTCGCCCAGCGCCGCCTCCAGCTGCTCCGGCAAAAAGCCAAACTTTGCTTCGTCGCGGCCGATGTTCACCTCAAGCAAAACGGGCAGCACTTTGCCGGTTTTCGCGCACACGCGCTCCAGCTCTGCTGCCAGCCGCACAGAATCTACCGACTGAATCATATCCGCGCAGGCCGCAGCTTTGGCTGCTTTGTTTGTTTGCAGGTGCCCGATCAAATGCATTTCGCAGGCAGAAAACTGCGGGCGCTTGCGCTCCAGCTCCTGCACGCGGTTTTCGCCAAGAAGCACCGCACCTGCGGCAGCCGCTTCTTGAATCAACGCTTCGTCCACTGTTTTGGTCACGGCCATCAGCCGCACATCTTTGGGGTCACGGCCTGCACGCAGCGCGGCTTCTTCCACCTGCTGCAAAACACGGCGATAATTTTCCGCAATGCTCATGTTGCCCATATTGCTCATGTGGGCACCTTCCCCTCCACCAGCACGGCATCGTGGATTTTCAACCCTTCGCCGCGCTGCTCCCGGTAGGAGATGCTCTCGCCCTTGAGCACCAGCACCTCGCCCTCCCGCACCGCTTCGAGGTTTTTGCCGGAAATCAGCGTGGAATCGAACAGTTGCCGCCGCATGGCAACCACTGTGGTCGGCCCGTCCGGTATCGCCGGCTGCACGTTCGTGTTCTCCCCAACGATTATCATATCCCGCCCGGTGAGCAGCAGCTTTCCGTCCTCCTGCTTCGTCACGGATTTGATATCGCCGCTGACGGTGATGCGGTCGCCTTCCGTGGTGCGGGCTTCGTTCTGGCCGCCCCAGGCAACAACCACCCTGCTGCGATCGTCATACAGCACTTGAACCTCCCGCCAAAGCGCTTTTCCCGCGCGTATCACAAACACACCCGTTGCCTGGCGGCTCTGCTGCCCTTCGCCAACCTCCAAAAACCGCAGCGCGGCGGAAGGAAATACCAGGCCGTCCACGCTGCGCAGAATAATTTCCGCTTTTGCGGTGCGCAGGCACTGGATGTTATCGTCTTTTTCGTCGCAGGAGAGCACCGCAAAGGCCTGCTCCGCGCCCTCGCGGCGGATCGTGTGCACCTGCATTTTGAATTCCCGCGCGCTTTCCTGCGGGAACACCACCGCGTACCAACTGCCCTCCTGCAGCTGCTGCGCCTTATCAGCAGAGAGCCTTGCCACCGTATACCAGGTGAAATTCGTGACGAGCTTCCCCCGCATCTGTGCGGCCTGCGCACCGGTTTTTTCCTGTTCCGCCCACAGCGCTGCAAAATGCCGGGCGGAATCGTCAGACAACAGCCGTGCCGGGGTCAGTGTCCCCTCCAGCCCGTCGGTCATCGGATAATAGCTGCCGCTTTGCGGAGCAAGGCATTCCGCTGCGGGGATGGCGCGCGCCTGCAGCTGGTTCAGCTCCTGCTGCACCTTGGCAAGCTCGCCGGATAAATCCACCGGGCGGCCCAACACGGCATCCATTGTGGTGGAGCGGTGCAAAAACAGCTCCTTCCACTCGTTCATATTGCCGAACGCGCCCCGGTCGATGTCCTCCAGAATTGAGGCAAAGGTGCTGTCCACTTGATTGGAAATCTGTTCGGCGTTCAGCGCGTGAAAATGCTGCGCGCGGGCGGCCTCCTGCAGCCAAACAAGGCGCTGCTCCAGCGCGTTTTTGCGGCTGAGGGCTTCGGCGTCCTCTCCGCTGGCACACACCAGCGCATAGCTTTTCCCCTTGCCAACGCGCTCGCCCGCTTGAATTTGCGGCACAACCGTACCGCCGCCGCTTTCGTCGAGCAGCAATTCCTCCCGCACAAAAAGCGCTTCCGCGCCCAGCGCCACATCCTCTCGTGTGAACTCCGCGCGTTCTGTTACCCAGCGCCCGGCGCGGCTTGCAATGGCCTCGCCAATCACGGCGACGCCCCAAATCAGCAAAATCACCCCCGCACAGATGAAGAATATCTTCTTCCAATGCAGGCGCAGCACCGCCAACGGCTGGAATTCATCCTCCGGCGCAACGGGGGATTCATAGGGCTTGCGTTTCATTCGGTGCCTCCCTTGTGCAATTTCTTTTGTCTGTTAATTGGCTGTTTTAATTTTGGCAAGCAGGCGGATTACCATCCGCCCCTACGATGGAATTCATGCACTTTTGTAGGGGTGGATGGCAATCCACCCGCTGAATAATCCATCACTACAATTGTCAAAAAGCGCCTTTTTTGTAAATTCTTACCTTCTTCTCCTCGCCTGCAGCACCAACCGCAGCAGGCTTGCAAGCGACGCCACCAGCGCCGCCACATAGGTCATGGCAGCGGCCTGCAGCACCTGCTTTGCGCCCTTGTAGTCGTCGCCTTGCAGCATGCCGGTTTCCTCCACCACGCGCAGGGCGCGGCTGCTGGCGTTGAACTCCACCGGCAGCGTCACCAGCTGAAATACCGCAATCATCGCAAACAGCGCAAGCCCGATGGTCACCAGCGGCTGGAACGACATCGCGAACCCAAGCACCACCAGAATCGGCCCCAAGCCGGAGCCGATGTTGCACACGGGCAAAATGGCGTTGCGTATCTTGATGGGCGCATATTGCTTGGCGTGCTGGGCGGCATGCCCCGCCTCATGCGCCGCAATGCCCACTGCGGCAGGCGTTGCGCTGCTGTATACCCCTTCCGAAAGGCGGATCACCTTTTGCCTGGGGTCGTAATGGTCGGTCAGCTTGCCGCGTGTCATTTCGATGCGCACGTCGTGAACCCCGTAGTGCTGCAACACCCGCAAAGCAGCTGCCGCGCCCGTAACATGCCCGGTGTTTTGCCTCCTCGAGTTCTTTTTGTAGGCGCTTTTCACCCACGCGGACATCGCCAGCGAAAAAATCAGCGCCGGCACCACCAATATCAAAAAATAAAAGTCAATTCCAAAATAACCCATATTACCAGTATACATGCTTTGCACCTCCATTTTTAATTAGCTTAATGTTGTAGTCCTCTTAAAAAATCAGCGCCGGGCATTCGTTTTTTGCCCTCCGGCTGCACTTCCAGCAGCGCAAGATATTTGCCGTCCCCGCATGGCATGCTAAAGCCATTTGGCACTTCAATCACTTGGCTTTTGTGGATTTTCAAGCGCTTCGATTCATATTCCGTGATGGCGCCCGGCCATGGGTTCAGTCCGCGCACCTGATTGTGCAGCGCCTGCGCTGTGCGGCTCCAATCCATGGGCGAATGCGCCTTGGTGAGCATCGGCGCGTGGCTCGCCTGCGTTTCGTCCTGTTGCTGCGGCGCAAGTCTCCCCTGCTCCAGCAGCGCAATGGTGCGCGAAAGTGTTTCGGCACCCAGCCCGCTCAGCCGCTCAAACAACTCACCCGCCGTCATGTCCTCCGGAATGAGCATCTTCTCCTGCAGCAGCATGTCCCCGGTATCAATCCCCGCGTCCATCTGCATGGTGGTGACGCCCGTTTCACGCTCCCCATTTAGTATGGCCCATTGAATGGGTGCTGCGCCGCGATACTTTGGCAGCAGCGAGGCATGCACGTTGATGCAGCCGTATTTCGGCAGGTCCAGCAGCTCCTGCGGCAGGATTCGCCCATACGCCACCACAACGATGAGCTCCGGCGCAAGATTGCGCAGCAGGGTCATCACGGCGTCATTGCCTTTGATTTTTTCCGGCTGCTCCACCGGAATGCCATGCGCCAGCGCCGTTTGCTTCACCGGCGGCGGCGTGAGCACCATCTTGCGCCCCTGTGGCTTGTCCGGCTGAGAAAACACAGCGAGCACCTCGTGCCCGTCAATCAGCAAACGCTCCAGGCACGGCACGGCAAAATCCGGCGTACCCATGAACACAATCCTCACGCGGTTTCCTCCTTGCCCAAAAAGCTCCACACCAAAGCATACGCCCCAAAACTCATCACAGCAAACACAAGGCAGAGAAACACAGCGCGGCGGTCAATCTGCTGAACAATTTCCTGTATCAAATGAAACGGCCGCTGCCAAATATCCCATGTATTGAACCGCAGGCAGCGTCCAATCCAGATGCCAATGCCGCTCAGGCCCGAAGCGCCAATCGCAAGCGCCCAGCCAAGCGCGGCGTTTTTCTTTGCCGTAATGCGGTGCAATAACCAGAGCGAAAGCAGACCAAACCCGCATCCCACAACGATTGCGGCAACCAAATGCAGCAGCGCAAACCATGTGCGGGGGTTCGTCGTGAAATCCCCCTCAAACACATACTGGCGTATGTTCAGATGAATCAAATCCGTGAGCATATAAATCACGTTCGGATAAAAACCAATCCACAGCAGCCAGAGCAGCACCTGCCCATACCAGCGGAAGCCCCGCTTGACGGCAAGCGCGATGAGGCACGCAAACACCAGCGGCATCGCCGCCAAAAACACGTTCCAGAGGATGGCGTTGCGCATGATCAGGAACTGCCACGGGAGCACCCAGTTCGCAACCGCAACAAACACGCCCATGCAACTGAGCGCCGCGATGGGCCGCAGCATATTTTTAGGCAAAAACGAAGGCCAAAGGCGTTTCATCGCTTGCTTCACTTTCATCATTTATTTGGCTTTGCCCGGCTTTTCGGGCTGGTCTTCTATCCATCGGTCTTTAAAAATCACACCGTCCAGGTGGTCGCATTCGTGGCAAAACGCGCGCGCCTTCAGGCCCTCCGCCTTATAAAAACACCACTTGCCCTCACGGTTTTGCGCACGCAGCCGCACCACTGCCGGGCGGCATGTGACACCATATTCGCCGGGGAACGAAAGGCAGCCCTCTTCCTCACGCTGCTCGCCCTCTTCCCCTATGATTTCCGGGTTCACAAGCTCCAGCATGCCGTCGCCGGTGTCGATAATCACCACGCGCCGCAGCACGCCCACCTGCACGGCGGCAAGGCCGCAGCCGTTTGCCTCGCGCATGGTTTGGATCATATCGTCCAGCAGCTGCGCCAAACGGGCGTCAAATTTCTCAACCGCGCGGCTCTTTTTTTGCAGAACCGGATCCCCGCCCTTCACAATTTTACGAATTGCCATCCATTGCTCCTACTCTACAAAATACTGTCAGGATTCATCTCGCCAAAGGCGGATACCTGCGAAAATCGATTGTCCTTGCCAAAATCAATGAGCACCCGCGCCGCCAGCGCCCGGAACCGTGCGCTGTTATTACATTTAATCAGCAGCCGCCAGCGGAATTTTTGGTTGACCTTGCTCACCCGCGCGGGCATGGGGCCCAGCACGATGATTTTTTCCCCGGCGAATTCCTCTTTGGTCAGTTGACGCAGCAGCTCCAGCAGATATTTTGCTCCCAATTTCACCAGCTGCTCGTTTTCTCCCGTGATGCCCAGCAGGCACAAATCACAATATGGCGGGTAAATCATCGCACGGCGCATGCGGATTTCGTTGGCGTAAAACGCGGGGTAATCCTGCCGTGCCGCCAGCTGGATGATCCCGTTTTGCGGGTTCATCGTCTGCACCAGCGCCAGCCCCGGGTGCCTGCCCCGCCCCGCGCGGCCGACCACCTGCGTGAGCAGCGCAAAACTGCGTTCCAGACTTCTGTAATCGTCAAAATAAAGCTGCTGATCAATGGAAATCACGCCGACCAGCGTCACGTTTTCAAAATCAAGGCCCTTGGCCACCATTTGCGTACCCACAAGGATATCGAATTCATGCGCCGCAAAGCGCGATAAGATATCTTTTCTTGCGTGTTTGGGGGCGGCGCTGTCGGCGTCCATGCGGCAAATGCGCGCCTGCGGAAGAAGCCCTGCCAGCTCCTCTTCGATCTTTTGCGTGCCGGTTCCGCCAAAGCGGATGGTCGGCTTGCCGCACGAGGGGCACTCCGCCGGCGCGGGGGCCGCATGCCCGCAGTAGTGGCACATCACGCGGCGGTTTGCCAAATGGTAGGTCAGAGAAATGCTGCATTGGGGGCACTGAATCACATGGCGGCAGCTGCTGCACGCCAAAAACGTGTGGTATCCCCTGCGGTTCATCAAAAGAATTGCCTGATGCCCCTGCTCAATTGTTGTCTTCAGCTGCGCAATCAATTCTCCGCTCAACAGCGATTTTTCCGCCAGCAAGTCCACCGTGCGCACCTCGGGCAGCTGTGCCGTGCCATAGCGCTGCGTCAGGGTTTCCAGCTGATAGCGCCCCTGCAGCGCCCTTGCGTAGCTTTCGATGCCCGGCGTTGCCGAGCCAAGCAGCAGCAGCGCATTATGTTTTGCCGCGCGGAACATCGCCGCATCCCTCGCGTGGTAGCGCGGCGATTGCTCCGATTGGTAGGTGCGTTCGTGTTCTTCGTCCATGATGATCAGCCCGATATGTTCCAGCGGCGCAAACACCGCCGAGCGTGTGCCCAGCACAAGCCTCGCCTTGCCTTCGCGCACGCGTTTCCACTCGTCCATGCGCTCGCCCACAGAAAGCGCGCTGTGAAATAATGCCACCTCATTGCCGTAACGGCTCGTGAACTTCGTGAGCATTTGCGGCGTGAGCGCAATCTCCGGCACCAGCACCATAACACCCCTGCCGCGTGCCAATGCCTCGTCAATCAGTTTTAAATAAACGCTTGTTTTGCCCGAGCCTGTGACCCCAAACAGCAGCGCCACGGGCTTTGTGTGATCCCGCAAATGTTCAAACGCCAGCTGCTGTTCCGGCGTTAATCGAATTTCTTGAATCGTCTGTTCATGATTGCCCATCTCCTGTGCGGGCGAGCGCAAAATCTCACGTTCTTCGGCAGCCAAAACCCCTTTGCGCCGGAGCGCCTGCACCACCGCCGGGGAAATCCCCAGGTACCCGCAGAGCTCTTTCAGGCTTGCCGCGCCGTTTTGCCGCAAAAATTCCGCCACTTCGGTTTGCTTTTGCGTGAGGCCCGCGTCTGCAACCTCCTCCTCCGCGATAGCAAAAACAGTTTCCGCCAACGCGCCCGCCTGCTGCAATGCGTCTGTATGCCGAAGCAGAAACCCCTGCTCCGCCATTTGTTCAGGCAGCCCGGTATCCGCAGGCAGCCCGCACTTTTTGAGCAGCAGCTCGCGGCGCACAAAGGTGCCTCGGCTGTTGCGCAGCGCTTCCAGAACCCGCACGCCGTCCTCGTCCAGCAGCGCCTCCGGCGGCGCATGCTCCGCACTGACTGCGCTGTAAAGCACCTGCGTTTTATGCCGCAGCCCCGCCGGAATCATGACCCGGCAGGCTTCGTACAGCGTGCAAAAACAGCGTTCCTTCAGCCACGGAACGAGCGCAACCAAGTCCGGCGGCAGCAGCGGCGTTTCGTCCAGCAGCTGCCGGATTGGTTTTGCCGCGGCGTCCGGTGCGCGGCCGTGGCGTTCGAGAATCATCCCCTGCCGCGCCGGTCCGCGCCCAAAGGGCACCATCACCCGGCAGCCGGGCAGCGCGCACCCCTCCAGTTCCAAAGGAACCAGATAATCGAACGCCGCGTCAAAGTGGAACGCCGTGCGCTCCACCGCAATGGCCGCATACATCACTTTCTTACGTCTTCCGATTCCAGCAGCGC
>JGI994J12354_10005676_pt1 | contig 10675 bp, 5 predicted proteins | sample IntmicLarv3ML3BL_FD_12354 | JGI IMG/M metagenome (IMG submission 12354)
CCCCCCCGAAATCGTTGATTATAAGCAACAAGGGACTTTCTCTCGTATCTCTAATGAAAAGCCTGTTGGGCTTTTGGATTTTTTCAAACAAGAGCGCTCTGTGTACTTGTCTTCCTTTAACACAATAACACAATAACACAATAATCCTATGAATAAAACTAAACTATATACCTCTCTCTTATGTATTGTAGCAAGCGCCTCTGGGCTCTCTGCTGCAGAATTAAGATTCGATGATGGACTTACGCACGACGTTGACTGGACTCAATTAGTTGCTGGTAATTACGTCAATCCTTCAACATTCCAATTCAATGATACGATTAATACAACTGCTAACTCTACTGTGAATTTGAGTTTAGCAGGTGCAGGACAAGCTGTCACTATGACTACTCCGAACCGCCTTTTTATGGTAGGTGCTAATAATGCTAATGGTGGTGGTAATATCAGACTAGTTGATGGCGATCTTATTTATACAAGTAACCAACCGATTAATGTTGGCGAGCAAGGCTATACGGGCCCAGGAAAAACAACAAGTTCTTTCTTTATTGCAAATGGTGCTAGCTTTTCGAATGCTCATAATATGAACATAGCACAAAATGCATCACATATTGCTACTGCTACAATTGAAGGTACTTACAAGTTTATTGATACCGTTAATGCTGGCAGAACGATTACTGTTGGACAAGCAAACGATAGTACTGGAAATTTGTATCTACAAAATGGTGGTATAATTGATGGTACTGCTCTGGTAGGAACGAGTTCTTATGCCTTTATCAATGTTGGAAATGCTTCTAACACTAATACACTTTTTGAAATAGATGGTCCTACTTCTAAAGTCATTGGAAGAGTCGGTTTCCAAATGAGTTCTGGTGGAATCGTTAATTCAACTTCTGTTTGGAATATCAAAAATGGCGGTTCTTTTATTAATTCAGCAGAAACTATGCCAGGGGGATTAAATGTTATCAATGGCAATGCAAAATCGTCAACTGCAACTATAAATCTTACAGATAAAAGTATATTATCACTTAATAATTCTAATGCTTTAAGAATTGGTCACGGAGCAGGAACAACTGCCGCAGAAGGTAATACTGCTACTATCAATGTTCTCTCTGGAAGTACTTTTACAAATACCAATGCTGTAGAATTTGGTAGTGGAAAATATAATACTGCAATCATTAATGTTGATGGCAAAAGTAGTGATGGACAAGCTTCATCAGTAAATTTCAATTCCTTAAATAGTGCTGGTGCAGCCGGTGCAAAAGCAATCATCAATGTAACAAATGGTGGTCAATTTACAATTCTCAATGCAACTGGAGTAAACAATTCAACTTTTGTAATGCTCGCTGCTGCTGATGCCGATTCAAAAATTACAGTATCTGGCGCAGACTCTTCATTCAATGTATATTCATCTTTCACAGCAAATGCAGGTAGTGTTCTTGTTGAAAATGGTGGACTATTCCTCGCAGCAAGAAACGTTACAAATACTACTGCTGCAGCAACATTCGTAGCAGGAACATCTCTTACAGTTACAGGCAAAGATTCTTTATTTAATGCAAATACTGTAAATTTTGAAACTGCTGGCACTGTTTTAGTTAGCAACGGCGGAAAATTATCTGCTAACGAAAGTACTAATAGTGCTTTCTATCAAACAGGTGGTACAACTAAAGTTGTCGGCGCATCAAAGATTGAAGCTATTGGTAAATTCAATTGCGTATCTGGAGTAGTTACATTGTCTTTGACAAACGCTAACACAGCAGACGATATGTCTTTAGCTATGATAGATTCATTGTATATGAATTTCGTAGCAGGAACTACTCTCAATATCGACGGTACAAATATCAAAAATCAAGACGGTGCAATTTATTTGTTAACCTTTATTGACTTAAGTTATAACGATGTAGTTTGGGATAGTGGTGCAATTGATATCAACGATTTCGTATCGTCATTTGCAAGCATCTACGGCTTTGACACAGACCTATATGGCGACGTTACACTAGATGATTTATCTATAGAAGATTTAGGTGGCAAATACGCATTGGTATTGAATCTTAACCTAGTTCCAGAACCTAGCACATACGCTGCTATCTTTGGTATCTTGGCACTTGCATTTGCTCTCTATCGCAGAAGAAAATAATTTTTCTTTAATTAAAATATAGAAAATATTTCTCTAGCAAAAAGATCTCTTCATCGAGGTCTTTTTTTGTTGGAAAATAAAATAAAAATAAAGCAAAAAAATCTTGACCTACCCAATTCTCAAGAGCAAATTTGCCTAATTAAATATTGTCCGATAGTGTAATGGTAGCACGAGAGTTTCTGGCACTCTTTGTTGGGGTTCGAGTCCCTATCGGACAATTTTTGAAGTTCGGAAGAAGCGACAAACTGAGTTTGTATCCATAGCCCATTCGGAGCGTCCTCTTCGCGGACATCACACAATGTGCAGTGTGAATGAAAAATTATTTATACAATAGATTTCGTTCTTCGTTCAGCGACAGTCTGACGACAAGTAAAGCCCTGTATTTCGTATCCCACCCCACGCGTTGAAGCGTTGTGAAATAAGTCCACGTGCAGATATTATCTTGTCGTCAAACTGTCGCTGGATAAAAGGAAAAGTAAGTGTACTTCAATTGAACTTATCCTTTAATACGAACGTACACAACAACTCTGCTGGAAACCGCGATAGCTATTGCCACAGGGCAATGCGGTATGGAAATTTACTTTAGTTGGAATATAAAGCACGTAGTGCGCCTCTTTAGAAACTATAAAAAATGCTTTGACGATGTTGCAAGGGCGAGGAGCCCTTGCCTCAAATGCAAGCTGAGTAAGCTTGCTCTGGTTTCGAAAGGAGTGTGAAACTCTTTCGTCGAAGTTTAAGGAGCAGACAACCCCTTAGATTGGCTATATAGGTAATGTAAAAACTTTATAAATATAATGTTGATTTTATTATAAATGAAGTCATTATTATTGGGAAATTTTTAATAATAAAACAATATGGAAGAACAACTAATTGGGAATGTATTGGTAGCGCAGTCTGGCGGTCCTACAGCAGTAATAAATTCTAGCTTGGCTGGCGTAATCACAGAAGCTTTGAATCACGAATGTATCGAAGATATTTTTGGTGGTCTTAATGGTATTGCTGGAATTATGGGCGAGCAAATTATCGACTTGGCAGCAGAGTCTCAGCAAACAGTGAGAGCCTTGCGTCATACTCCAGGAGCCGCTTTGGGCACTTGCAGATTCAAATTAAAGAAGGATCAAGACTATGCTCGCGTAATTGAAGTTTGCGCAGCACATAACATCCGCTACTTCTTTTATATCGGTGGTAATGACTCTCAAGATACAGCTCATAAAATTTCTGAAGTGTCAGAAAAAATGGGTCATCAAATGAAAGTTATCGGCATTCCAAAAACAGTTGATAACGATTTGCCTATCACAGACCACTGCCCTGGATACGGTAGCGTTGTAAAATATTTGGCTAGTACTATCCGCGAATTGTCTGCAGACCACGAAGGTATGGGCAATCACGACTTAGTTTCTATCGTAGAAGTTATGGGACGCAATGCAGGATGGATTGCAGCTGGCACAGTTGTTGCTAAGCGCAGAAATCATTCTGAAGATGCTCCACATATCGTGCTATTGCCAGAAGTTCCTTTCAATGCTCAAGCATTCTTAGAAAAGGTAAAAGAAGTTTTGAAAAACAACAAGTACTGCTTGGTTGTCGCTTCCGAAGGTTTGGTTGACGAAAATGGCAACTACTTGGCAGCTTCTGAAACTCTAGATTCTTTTGGTCATTCACAATTAGGTGGCGTTGGCGATTACTTACAAAGCTTAGTAACAAACAATTTGTCAGACATCAAAGCACGCTCATCAAAGATTGGTCACGCACAAAGAGCAGCAGCAAACTGCGCTTCTTTGACAGATTCAAACGAAGCATTTATGTGCGGTCAAGAAGCAGTGAAAGCTGCAGTCAACGGCGAAAACGGAAAAATGGTTGCTCTCGTTCGTGGCGATACAGACAAGTATTCTTGCCAAACAACTTTGGTTGATCTCAAAGATGTTGCTAACGTTGTAAAAACTTTCCCAGCAAATTGGATTGGCGAAGATAAAATGTCTATCAACTATCAGTTCAATAGATATATCCTTCCATTGATTCAAGGTGAAGTTGAGTTGCCATTCGAAAATGGCTTACCTACTTTTGCTCACTTGGCAAAAAATATGGTAGACTCAAAGTTGGAACATTACGAAATTTCTAAATAATTAATTTTAATTTTTGAGCCGTCAAGCTTAGCTCGGCGGCTCTTTACTTTGATATGAAAAGAACTCATAAATGTAACGAATTGCGTTTGTCTGACGCAAAAAAAATTGTAACTTTGGTCGGTTGGGTCGAAACTATTCGTGACCACGGCGGAGTCTTGTTTATCGATTTGCGTGACAAGTCGGGATTGATTCAAATTGTAGTGAATCCCGAAAATAAAGAAGTGCACGATGTTGCTCAAAAATTGCGTAGCGAAAGCGTTATCGAAATTATAGGTGAAGTATGCGCAAGGGCAGAAGGCACTGTGAATTCTGGAATGGATACAGGCGAAATTGAAATCGTATGCAATGAAATGCTTATGCATAACCTTTGCGAAGTTCTACCCTTTCCTCTCGACGAGCAAGCTGATAAAGTTAATGAAGATTTGCGTTTGCAGTATCGTTATTTAGACTTGCGTAGAAAACGCAATTTGGAAGCTTTAAAAATTCGCCATAAAGCAGGTAAAGCAATTCGTGATTATCTCGATGATCAAGACTTTATTGAAGTCGAAACACCTATCTTGTTTAAAAGCACTCCCGAAGGCGCACGCGAATTTTTGGTTCCTAGCCGTATAAATCACGGACAATTTTATGCATTGAATCAATCGCCTCAACAATATAAGCAAATGCTTATGGTCGCTGGCGTAGAGCGCTATTATCAGCTCGCAAAATGTTTCCGCGACGAAGATTTGCGCGCAGATAGACAGCTTGAGTTTACTCAAGTCGATATAGAAATGTCTTTTATAGACCGCGAAGATATGTACGCGCTTATCGAAGGTATGTTGAAAAAAGTTTGGAAAGAAACTTTGAATATCGATATCCAAACTCCATTTCCACGTATGGGTTACTTTGATGCTATGAATCGCTTCGGTGTCGACAAGCCAGACACTCGCTTTGCTTTGGAAATTAAAGATTTTTCTGATGCATTTGCTAATAGTGAATTTAAAGTTTTCGCATCTATCGTCAAAGGTGGTGGAGTTGTAAAAGCATTTAATGCAAAAGGTCTTTCTGATATCACTCAAGGCGAGTTGAAAAATCTTGAAGATATCGCGAAAACTTTTGGAGCAAAAGGTCTAGCATTTATCAAGTGCGAAGAGGGACAATGGAAAAGCCCAATTTTGAAATTCTTGTCTGAATCAGAAAAAGAAACTTTAAAAACTGTTCTTAATATCGAAGATGGCGATATCGTATTCTTCGCTGCTTCAGAATGGGAAAAAGCTTGTGCAATTCTTGGTAGAATCAGATTAGAATCTGCAAAACTTTTGCAAAAACGCGAAAAGCTAAATATTCCTTCTGACCAGTATAACTTCCTCTGGGTAATAGAATTCCCACTTATGCTCTATGATGAAGAGCAAGGACGCTATGTTTCAGCACACCATCCATTCACTTCTCCTGTTGTAGAAGATATCCAATTCTTGGATAGCGACCCAAAACGCGTACGTGGTCAACACTATGATATCGTTTTGAACGGCGTTGAACTCGGCGGTGGCTCAATAAGAATCCATAACCCAATCTTGCAAGAAAAAGTATTTAAAGATGTTTTGCAAATTCCAGCAGATACAGTGGAAAGTCGCTTCGGATATATGCTAAAAGCATTTAAATTCGGTGCTCCTCCACACGGCGGTATCGCTCTAGGCTTCGATAGATTAGCATCAATACTATGCAATCGCCCAAGCATACGCGATGTAATTGCATTCCCCAAAACCCAAAAAGGTCAAGACCTTATGGCGCAATCACCATCCACTCCCACACCAAAACAACTTAAAGACTTACACATTTCCGTCGTCGACCAAGACACAGAATAATAAAAGTAAATATATTTAAAAAGGGCATTTTACTTAATAAGAAATTCTTATTAATAAAATGTCCTTTTTATTTATATTTATTTTCTTCATTTCTTAATGCGAAGTTCTTTTTTGTAGGGCTTTGTCTTACGACCCAACAAGGCTCTGCCTTGTAACCGCAAAAGACTTTGTCTTTTGAATCCACGAAGGGCTTTCAACCCTTTCAAAACCTTGAGCAAAGGCTTGTGAATGAAAAAAACCTTTGCAATCCGAGGCAAGTGCGACTTTCAGCGAAGAGGATCTTGTATATAGAAGACTAACCGCATTGCTTCGCAATTGCTAAATGCGATTTTTATAATGAAGAATTATTTACACAATAGCTTATCCTCCTTCCGCTCAGCGACAGTCTGACGACAAATAAAGCTCTGTATGCTCTATTTCTTCTCACGCGTCGAAGCGTTAATAAGTTTGCGTGTAGATATTCTCTTGTCGTCAGGCTGTTACTGGAGAAAGAGAAGAGATAATCTCTACTGTAAGTAACAGAATAGAAAACACATTCTTTAGCTAGAATCAAAGAACGAAGTGCGTCCCTTTAAAAACTAAAAAAAGTTCCGATTCAAGTGTAATTGGTGACACTCAGACAGCGAACAATAACACAAACCTCACCACTATGGTTGCAAGCTGAGTAAGCTTGCTCGGGAATTCTAAGAGGCAGACAGCCCCTTAGTGGAATTAAAAGGCTTCGCTCATTAAGGTTGGGAGCTGTCCGATTGTTAGGCTTTTAGAAGGATTTTACCTTGTCTGGAGGATTGTTCTGCGGCGAGCATAGCGGATGTTATGTCGGAGAGTGCAAAGATTTTATCGACAGGAGCTTTGAGTTTTTTGGCGCGCATTAGAGAGAAAATCTCATTGAAAATTTCCGATGAATCGTGAGTGCGTTGCCATTTATCCCACCAGAATCCACGAAGAGAAATGTCATTAAAAATAAGAAAGCGTGTCGGGAAACGAACAGCATCACCTGTCATAGCACCTATCGTAACAATAGGAGCGCCGTCAGAAACAGCTTTAATCATATTAGAAATGCTTTCGCCACCTATCTGATTCAAACCAAGCTTGATTGGAGATTTGCAAATCTCTTTAAGCTTCTTCGCATCAAATTCAGACTCATCAATTACAATGTCTGCACCGATAGCCTTTAAAGAAGCTTCCTTGCCTTTCGCATTGCGAAGCATATTGATAGTCTTGAATCCGTAATGCTTGCAAAGCTGAATCATAAAATATCCCAATGCACTACCTGCTCCGTTTTGAATAATGTAATCGCCCTTCTCTAGCTTGCAGAATTCACGAAGAACACATAGTGCAGTCGGCGGATTTATAAATGCCATACACGCATCATTAGGATCTATGTCGTTTGGAATTTTGAAAAGTTTTGATTCGTCATAAATAATGTGACTTTGCCAAGCGCCCAAATCTTCTGGCATACGAACATAGTCACCAATCTTAAGAGACTTACAGGAATCGCCTAAAGCAATCACTTCGCCAATGCCCTCGCGTCCTGCAACTGCGGGCAGAGTCTTTAGCTTGCCGTAAGAACCACCAATCATACCCATATCGGACGGATTCACAACCGCGCGAATCAGCTTTACAAGCGCCTCGTTGCTCTTGATTTCTGGAAGTTCAATTTCTTTAATTTTCAAAACCTCTGACGCTTTGCCAAAGGAATCATATATAGCTGCATAAGATTTCATAATTTTATTGTGTTATTTTGCATAATCTAGTTTTTTATAGTCTATGTGTAAAGAAAATCATCCCTTTTTAGACAAAAAATTTCCGCCAAATTGGAACGCAATGTCTCCTGAATTTTTGACTGACGATATTTCTTATGCTCTGCAAAATTCGGAAAAAAATTTAGATAAAATTCGCAATCTTAAAACGGAAGAATTGAATTACAAAAATTGTATTCTTGCTCTCGATAATGCAAGCAATGATTTAGATTTGGCTTGGGGATATGCAATGCATCTATCGTCTGTGGACGATAGCAAAGAATTGCGCGAAAGCATAAATAAAAACGTTGCTCGCATAACAGATTTTTATTCAGGAATTGTACTAGACGAAAAACTTTGGAAAGTTGTAAATGCATATTCTAAAACGAAAGAAGCTAAACAATTAAAAACTAATGCAAAGATTTTGTTTAAAGAAACAATTAATGATTTCCTACGACACGGCGCGAATCTGCCAAAGAAACAAAAAGTAGAATTAAAACTTTTGCATAAAAAATTAGCGCTTGTAACAAAAAAGTTTTCTGAAAATACACTCGATGCAACCAACGAATTTTCAATAAATATAAAAGATAAGTCCGAACTTGAAGGACTTCCTGAAAGTGCATTGGCATTGGGTAAAAAGAATGCGAAAGATAAAAAAGAAATAGGCTATACATATAATCTACAACAGCCTTCTCTTGTTGCAATTTTGACTTATGCAAAAAATGAAACTCTAAGAAAGACTCTTTGGGAAGCATCAGTTAATGCGGCAGCTAAAGGTAAATTTTCTAATAAAAAATTGATTCCTGAAATTCTCTCTTTGCGTGATAAAATTGCAAAATTGCTTGGTAAAAAATCTTTCGCAGATTACGTACTAGAAGAGCGTATGGCAAAGACAGGGAAAAATGCTTTGTCATTTATCGAAAAAATACATTCGAAAGTTTTCAAAAGTTTTCAAACAGAGTGTGATGATTTAAAAACTTTTTCAAAAAAATTTGAAAATAAAAATCTCGAACCTTATAGCATCGCTTATTATTCAGATAATCTTTGTAAAAAACTTTTCGATTTTGATAGCGAAATATTGCGTCCATACTTTGAATTTGAGAAATCTTTAAAAGGACTTTTCACTCTTAGCGAAAAATTATTTTCATTAAAAATTCGTAAAGCAAAAAATAAATCTTGTTGGTCTAAAGACGTAGATTACTACGAAATTAAAAACAAATCAGGTAAATTGATTTGCGGATTCTATACAGACTTTGCTCCACGCAAAACAAAACGCTCAGGCGCTTGGATGAACGTTTTAAAGCAAGAAGCAAATGCACCTACCCTTTGCTTTATTGGTGGAAATCTTAACCCCGCAACAAAAGATACTCCATCACTTTTGAATCACGACGAGCTTTGTACTTTATTTCACGAATTCGGGCATCTATTGCATTTTTCAATGATGTCTATGCCTGAACTTTCTTTGCGAGATGTTGCTTGGGACTTTGTTGAATTGCCCTCACAACTTCTTGAAAACTGGTGTTGGGAAAAAGAATGTTTAGATACATTTGCAAAACATTATAAGACAAAGGAAAAAATCCCAAATGATATTTTAAAAAAACTTCTCGCTACAAGAAAATTCCGCGGAGCGAGTGATTGTATGCGTCAGCTTTACTTTGCTAAGAGTGACTTGGAATTGCATATTAATACAAAAATATATATATCTTGTGATATAGAGAAATCTTTCGAAAAACTTTTGAAAAATTACAAAATGGAATTTTCAAAAAAGTATCCTTCAAATCTTTATAAATTCACACATATTTTTGGTGACGAAGTCGGCTATGCTGCTGGCTACTACTCATATAAATGGGCAGAAGTTTTAGATGCTTGCGCATTTTCAAAATTCAAAGAAGATGGAATTTTTAATTCCAAAACAGGCGAACTTTTTGCAGAGAAAATTTTAAAAGTTGGTAAAACAATTGCTCCAGAAAAAGCGTTCAAAAACTTTTTTGGCAGAAATCCCAATATAGATTCGTTAATAGAAAGAAGTATATGAAAAAAGCTGAATTAATGGCTCCAGCAGGTGATTTCATTTGCCTAGACGCCGCGATAAAAGCGGGGGCAGACGCTGTGTATTTAGGTGTTAAAGGATTCAATATGCGCGCAGGCGCAAAAAATTTCTCCCTGTTAGATTTGAAAAAAGTCTGCAAAATTTGCAAAAAAAATTCTGTAAAAACTTATCTAACTATTAACACTATTTACTTTGAGAAAGAATTAAAAAGTGTTGAAGCTCTTATTCTAAAATCCGCAAAAGCTGGCATAGATGCTTTTATTGCTTGGGATAACGGAATTCTTGAAATTTTAAAAAAACATAAATTGAATTCTTTTTTATCTACACAAGCAAGTGTGGCCAATTCTCAATCTATAATTTCTTACTACAAGAATTTCGGAATCACACGTTTTGTTTTAGCAAGAGAATGTTCTCTTGAAGATGTAAAAGAAATTAAAAAATCTTTGCAAAAAAATCTCGGCAAAAAAGTCGCAGACAAAATCGAAATAGAAGTTTTTGTTCACGGAGCAATGTGCGTTTCTATAAGCGGAAGATGCTTTTTATCTCAGTTCAATTGCAGCAAGAGCGCAAATCGTGGCGAATGCTCTCAGCCTTGCAGGCGCGAATATTTAATCAGCGACATCACTCAAAAGAATGTAGATTTTGTAGTTGGACAAAGCTACATTTTAAGTCCTAAAGATTTATGTACTCTACCTTTTTTAGATTTACTTTTAGATGCAAAAATAGATTCATTAAAAATTGAAGGACGTAGCAGAAATCCTGAATTTGTTTACACTGTAACAAAAGCTTAT
>JGI994J12354_10005677_pt1 | contig 10674 bp, 10 predicted proteins | sample IntmicLarv3ML3BL_FD_12354 | JGI IMG/M metagenome (IMG submission 12354)
CTATGCCTCGAAGTTCTATAAAATACCGAATAACCTCGGGGCATGACCCGATCAATGTTTGAGCTGAAACTTTCTTGACTTCAACCGCATCATCAGCAACGAGCCTGTGGCCTCTTTTTATAAGCTCCAAGGCGGCTTCTGATTTGCCTATGCCGCTTTCTCCCATAATAAGAACGCCTTCACCGTAAATATCTATAAGAACACCGTGAAGATTTACCTGAGGGGCAAGCTTAACTTTAAGCCATTTAATAACCTCGCCCATAAATTCCGTTGTAGATGAATTATAGCCCAAAACAGGAATATCCCTGCTTATGGCAAAAACCAGCATTTCAGGGAAAGGCTCAAGCCCACGGCATAGAACAAGGCATGGTATACCCGAATCAAACATTGCCTTTATGCGCTCCTTACGAACGGCTTCCTCCAGCTTATTCAGATAGGCATATTCAACAAGCCCCACAATTTGCAGCCTATGCGAGTCAAAATATTCGTAGAACCCGGTACATTGCAATGCCGGACGGTTGATTTCCGCATGTTCAATAACTTTTTTTGTAATATCTACTTCCGGCGTAAAACTATTCAGCTTAAATTCTTCTATTAAAACAGTAATCGGTACGGCGTTCATATTTCACTCTCCCCTGCTTTTTGTTTGCTGATATTTGTCATTAAATAATTTAATACTATTCTTCAACGAAAATTATATTTAAATCCGTACTGTCATCAATCTCATAAGCCATGCGGTACTTAAGGTTTTTTGCTATGGAAACTATTACCTCATCTGTTTCTTCAGCGGAAAGGTTCCCGTAAATATGTACATCAAGTTTAGGATTACCGGCAAAAGGATCAAAATGGATTTTAATATCCACCGCCCTATTGTCTCTTGTATTATAAACCACTTCCGACTTATATTCATGTAATTTCTTGTCACTCAAAATAATCACACCTTTCTGAAAAAATCATATACCGCTTGAGCGGCTCTTATGTTCATACCTTCTACTTCTTTAAGCTCGGAAACCTCCGCAGCCATAATATTTTCTATAGTGGAAAAATGCCTTAAGAGAGCCTTTCGCCGGTTTGCGCCGATGCCATCTATATCATCCAGAATGGATTTTATCTGGCTTTTTTGCCTCAGCGTTCTGTGATACTCTATGGCGAAGCGGTGAACCTCATCCTGTATGCGGGTTATAAGCTTAAAGCCTTCGCTTGTGAAAGGCAGAAGAATCTCTCTGTTATTATAAAGCAAACCCCTTGTTCTGTGCCTATCATCTTTTACCATGCCGCAAACGGGGATATTAAGCCCCATTTCTAATAAAACCCTTTCGGCTATACTTACCTGACCTTTTCCCCCGTCCATGAAAATAATGTCGGGCAGCTTGGAAAATTTGCCGTTTATATTGCTTTCATCGCTATTTGTTTCATCAAAATATCTTTTGAATCGGCGGCGTAAAACTTCCTCCATGCTGGCATAATCATTAGGGCCAACAACGGTTTTTATTCTGAATTTTCTGTAATCGCTTCTTTTTGGCTTACCGTTTTCGAAAACAACCATGGAGCCTACGGATTCATAGCCTTGAATATTGGAAATATCATAGGCTTCAATCCTCTCAATGTCGATTTCAAACCCCAATGCAGACTTTATTTCATTTACGGCGCCAAAGGTACGCTGTTCTTCTCTCTTAATTTTTTCCCCAAATTGCTCAAGGGTAATTATTGCGTTTTCGTGGGCCAGATTAACGAGCTTATGCTTTTGCCCTTTTTGGGGAACGGTTATGGTAACGGCGGCGCCTTTTAGCTTTGTCAGCCAGCTTGCCACTATTTCGCGATCTTCTATATCATCCTCCAAAACAAGCTCTTTAGGTATAAAAGTAGTTTCCGAATAAAATTGCGTAACAAAAGCGCTCATAATATCTTGTCGGCTCATTTCCATGGCGCCGTTTAGCATAAAATGCTCTCGACCTGTCATTTTGCCGCCGCGTATGAAGAAAACCTGCACAAGCGCCTCATCATGGGCTCTGGCGAAGGCGATAATATCCTTATTATCCCCGCCTCCCGATTCCAAAAGCTGGGTTTGTTCAATGGTGCGTATGGAGTTTATTTTATCCCTATATTCCGCCGCAAGCTCAAAGTCCATATTTTCAGATGCTGTTTGCATTTTTTCGGTCATGGCTTTAATGATGGGTTCGTGCTTGCCGCTTAAAAACTCCAGAACTTCATCTGTAATACTGCCATATTCTTCTTTAGAAATGAATCCGTTACAAGGGCCAAGGCATTTTCCAATATGATGGTTAAGGCAAGGCCGTTCCTTATTCATATCCTTGGGAAGCTTTCTTGAGCATGTTCTTAAAGGCCAAATTTTTTGTACGATTTCTATAGTGTTTCGGCAATCCGAAGTATACGGCCCAAAATATTTTGCTTTATCTTTAATAACTTTCCTCGTCAATTCAACCTTGGGAAAATCCTCATTTAAAGTAACCTTAATATAAGGATAAGTTTTATCATCCTTAAGCAAAATATTGTATTTGGGTTTGTTTTCTTTGATTAAATTATTTTCAAGTATAAGGGCTTCCATTTCGCTCTCTGTAACAATATACTCAAACTCTTTAATATGGCGAACCATATTGGCGGTTTTCAATGCTTTGGAAGATGAGTCCTGAAAATACTGGCGCACTCTGTTGCGCAGATTTTTAGCCTTGCCCACATAAATAATTTCATCCGGGCCGCTTTTCATTATATAAACACCGCTTTTCTGCGGCAATTCTTTAAGTTGCTTCTGTAAATCGAACAAAAAATCACTCTTTCCACGGTGGTTGAGTCTACAATCTACTCATATATATTGTACTCTCTGCCCTATATATTAGTCAAAAAAAATTTACAAATATTGCTTAATTTATATTCACCCCTCGTCCGTCCGGTGAATATAGTGTATTAAGTTATTTACAAAAATATGGGTATTTTATTAGCCGCTACAAATCCCATTAAAAAAAGGCTATTCTTAAGCTTTAATTCCGCTTCAACTATTTTAATGCCGGGCGTGCTTCACATCTATCATATGGAGGAATAAATATGAAGAAAAAAACAGTTTATGTTCTGATTGCTTGCGTATTATCGGTGGCGGTTATTTTTGCCGCGCTGGGCACAAAAGAAAATAAGCCGAAAGAAATTACAAAAATAAATGTAAACGAGGTTGTTCATTCTATTTTCTATGCGCCTCAATATGTTGCCATAGAAAAGGGCTTTTTTGAAGAAGAAGGGCTTGCCCTTGAATTAAGCGTAGGACAGGGAGCGGATAAATCCATGGTTGCGCTTATTTCCGGAGCGGCGGATATTGCGCTTATGGGAACAGAGGCCGGGGTTTATGTATTCAACGAAGGAAAGGAAGATTTTGCGGTGCCTTTTGCGCAATTGACCCAAAGAGCCGGCAATTATCTTATCTCCAGAATCGATGATACGGCAACCTTCGGTTGGGAAGATGTCAGGGGTAAAACAATTATTGGTGGAAGGCCCGGGGGAATGCCCCAGATGATTTTGGAATATGTTTTGCATGAAAACGGCATTACTCCATATGAGGATGTGGAAATAGTAAATAATCTTCAGTTTACCTCAACAGCGGGGGCTTTTGTAAGCGGTATAGGAGATTATACGGCCGAATTCGACCCAAGCGCTCTGACAATAGAAAAAGAAGGCGCCGGCTTTGTTGTAAGAAGCCTTGGCATAGACAGCGGATTTGTTCCTTACACTGTTTATATGGCACAAAAATCCTATATAGAGAAGAATCCGGAAACAATACAAAGCTTCACAAACGCGGTTTATAACGGTCAGCTTTGGGTAAATAACCATACGGCAAAAGAAATTGCGGAAGTAATCCATCCATATTTCAGCGAAAGCTCCGTTGAAGATTTGGAAATAATGGTTAAACGCTATCACGAGCAAAATACTTGGAAAAATGACCCCATATTCAGCAAAGAAGGCTTCGAACTTCTTCAGGACATAATGGAATATGGCAAGGAGCTTTCGGCTCGCATTGAGTTTGATAAATTTATAAACACAAAATTTGCCCAAGAAGCTGTTAAGAATATAAAGTAATGCGAAATAAAACCAATTTCGAAAGCGCGCTTCGTTTATATAAACCGACAAAGCATATTATAATGCCTTGTCGGTTGCTTTTTACCTATCAATTATAGTCGCATTAAACCGTTTTCAAAAGTTGCTGTAGCAAATTAATTCCAATAAGTTTTTTATGAATAATTGAGTTTATTATTTTTGTATTGGAGCTGTTTTCCATGGAATCATATAGGGCTGACATTTCCATAGCGGAAGTATTTTCGATTTCCACAGCCTTACTCAGAGCTTCTTTTATATTTAAGTTGCCTATGATGCCTGTATTTTTTTCCAGATAGCTTTCTCCGGCTATGGAGATATATATTTTCTCCAGCAAATCCCTTCCGCCGGTTACATTGCTTATGATTTTATTCAATCCGTCTCTAATATAAATACTTTCCGTCAAATCCAGCAATCCGTTATAAAATAAACCGGCATTTCTCTCACCCTGTATAAGCTCCTCAAGCTTTACAGAAACCTCGTTTTTTGAAGCCTCCAAAGGCAGTTTTTCAGCAATTACCCCCACCTCAACTGCGGGAATTGAACTTGCGGGGATTTTTCGATCCTCAGGCGCAATATTGAGCTCATCTTGCTTTTTTGTTATAAGCTCTCTTATTTGAGCCATTGATTTTTCGTCTAAAGCCTCATAACTTACAGGCTCTGGGGGCGATGGCGCAGCCTGATTAGACGGAGCTGCTTGAGGCATTTGCCGGTTGAACGGCATATTTTGAGCCGACCGGCCGGCTTGTGCCGGGTTTTCGTTGGCGACTTGATTTTGTAAAGCTCTTTGGTTGGCCGTATTAGATACGCCATGCTGTGTGTTATTGAGATTTGTGCCGCGCCCGTTAAAGGATGAATATGCCGATCCGCTTTGCCCTGAAAAGCGGTTTGCATTTGTATAATATCCCCTATTATTTGCCGCTTGATTATTCCACCATAAAGCCACACTATCACCTACTAAATTATACTTATTTTATTCTATTCGACTCAACGGCGCTCTGACACATAAGAATTCATAGGCAAAAAAATAAGCCGAAGCTTTATGCCCGGCCTATTTCTTATATGGCTATTTCTCTTTGTTCTTACTTTTATTTTTGTCGTTTTCGTTGTTTAATTCTTCTGCAAATTCCGATCTGTCGTTTGAAGATTTGTTAGGGTTTTTCTTATCCATAGTATTCCCTCCTTCCCCGATGTTGAGAATAAGTATGAAGGCTGTATATGCCTTACTGTCATATTATTGGGAGAAAATTTAAGAATTATACCCCAAAAATTGAAATATTTTCAAAAATCAATTTAATACCGGTTAAATAAATGCATATTGTAATAAAAGTTTTTTTAATATATCATAAACTCATAATGGTATTTTTGACTTAAATCTTGAAAAAAATGTGCAAAGGCTTTAATACGGAGGAGAATATGAAAACAGTTATAAAGCATTTTAATGAATTAACCGCGCTTGAAATCTATGATATTCTGGCGTTAAGAACAGCGATATTTATTGTGGAGCAGGACTGTATTTACGCCGATTGTGATGGGAAGGATAAGTCGGCTCATCACCTATATATAACCGATGGCGGTGAAATAATCGCATATTGTCGAGTATTGGATAAAGGCGTGAATTTCGATGAAATTTCTTTGGGGCGTTTTGCCGTCAGAAAGGAATTCAGAGGCAGGGGCATAGCTAAAGAAATGCTCACTCAGGCCATGGATTTTGCAAAAAAAGAATTGAAGGCTCCGGCAATAAAACTTTCGGCTCAAGAATATATAATGGGTATATATTCTTCTTACGGTTTCAAACCTATAAGTGAACCTTATGATGATGACGGTATAATGCATGTTGATATGAAATATGAATTTAATAAAGAATAATAATTAAAATAAATACATAAAAATAGCCTTCGGCTTGGGTCGAGGATTAAATTTTTCTTGAATTTGGATATTTTCTAAAAAAGCCGACTCTTAATCAAAAGAATCGGCTTTTTTATATTATTGTAGGAATTACTGAATCACCCGTAATAGGGCAAGCATATTCCTTACCGGCCTATGCATCTGCCGTCTGTGGCTAGGGGCTCCGATATTGTAGCAAGTTTCAAAATTCACTGTTGTTTTTGTTTTTTATTATACAGGGAAAATATATTCATACTCCTGCCAATCCCCGTTTACTATATCACCGGCGGATTTTGGATCTATTGGACTCTCCAAAACAATCTCCACTTGAAAATCCGTATATATCTCGCCTTCAACAAAAGCCTTGCCATAGGCGTTGTAAAAAACTCCCTCGCCTTCTATAAAATCGCATTCAAATTTCAAATCCTCAAGCTCAATTATATTAAGCTTAGTGCTTATTTCATCCGATGTAAATATGTATTTCACTATACTACCTCCACAAAGTGTATTGTAATCATTCCAATAGTATTCTACCGCAAATATCCAAATTAAAAAACTCTTTTTAATTAAATAAATAGATGATATAATAATAAAGATTGATTTTTTCAGGAGCGGATTATGAAATATATTGTGCTGGATTTGGAATTTAATCAGGCTTATGATTTTGGGGATGGGAAAGATAACTTTCCTGATGAAAGATGCCCCTTTGAAATCATACAAATCGGCGCGGTAAAGCTCAATGAAAAATTTGAATATGAGTCCTCACTTAACCTTCTCATTAAGCCCGAAATTTATAAGAGAATTCATCCTTATGTTGAAAAAATTACAGGGCTCAACAGTTCTATACTTGAAAATCAACAAACTTTTGAGGAAGCTTATGAAAAGCTGACAGAGTTTTTCGATAAAAAAAGAGTTATTTTTTGCGTTTGGGGAAGCAACGATATAAAAGAGCTCTATAAAAATATCACTTATTACGATTTATCTGAGGATGTTATAACATTTAATTTTATTGATGTGCAAAATATAGCTTCAAAATATATAAACAACGCGCCCGGTATGTGTATCGGGCTTAAAAATGCTGTGTCGGCACTTAATTTGGAAATATCAAAACCCTTCCACAATGCTCTCTATGATGCGGAATATACGGCAAAGGTGTTGCAGCGCCTTCGTTATGAACCTATAAATATAAAACAGTTCAGCCATGATAATATAATAAAAATTGCCAAAACACCCCATGCAATTGATTTTGCGGCTTTGTACAAGCTGATCGAAAAGGAGCTTGGCAGGCGGATTACGAAAAAAGAAAAACGGGTTTACCGCAATGTTTATTTTCATGGAAAAGAAAAAAGGTTCGATAGAAAGTGAAAAAACTTATAAATTTTATTAATGTTTTTTAACTTAATGTCGATTATTGTATTATAAATGGTTTGTTTTATTTGCGTGCAAATTATACAACAATATATTTTGGGGGTAATGCGTTTATGGTTTTTGATAACAGGGAAATTAATAACGGCCTTTTGTACACCAATGAAAAATGTATTGGCTGCAATAAATGCTTAAGAGAATGTCCAACTAATGAAGCAAATGTTGCCGTAGCCACTGAAGAAGGGAATAAGATTTTCGTAGATCAGGACAAATGTATATTATGCGGCAAATGCATGGATGCATGTAGCCATGAGGCTAGGGTTTTCGATGATGATACAGAGCGTTTCCTGAATGATCTTAAGCTTGGTAAGAAAATCTCATTAATAATCGCGCCTGCTTTTATTATTAACTATCCTACAAAATACAAGCAGATGCTTGGCTATTTGAAATCGCTTGGTCTTAACCATGTTATCAGTGTTAGCTTCGGGGCTGATATTACCACTTGGGCCTATCTTAATTATTTAACCTCAACCGGCAAAAAAGGCATGATAGCTCAACCTTGCCCTGCTGTTGTTAATTATATGAAAAAATATCAACCCAGTGACATTGGCAAATTAATGCCTGTTCACAGCCCTATGATGTGTACTGCGATTTACCTCAGAAAGTATATGGATTTTTCTGATAGAATGGCGTTTTTAAGCCCTTGTATCGCTAAGAAAACTGAAATTGACAGCCCTGATAATTTAAATTATATCGACTATAATGTAACATTTATAAAATTGGTTCATGCGCTTAAAAATATTCCTTATAACACCGCGGATATTTCGGATTCCGAAATCAATTACGGTATGGGTTCTATATACTCTATGCCGGGCGGATTAAGGGAGAATGTTGAGTTTTATATCGGGAAAGATGCTTTCGTTAATCAGATTGAGGGCGAAGGGCATACATATGAATATCTCCATCAATATTGTGAAGGCAAAACTTCTAATGATAACCTTCCGCTTCTTGTGGATATACTCAATTGCGGCAGAGGCTGCAACCATGGTACGGCTACCGAATTTAGGCATGTTGTTGATAATAATATTCCTGCGTCAATACATCAGCTTAGGCGTGCCAAATCAAGCCATCATGCCCAAAGCGAGGATGAAATTTTATCACCAGCCGATAGGCTTGTAAGGTTAAATGAGCAGTTTGCGGAGCTTTCTTTGGAAGATTTTTATGCTACATACACACCTACTCCCGTCAGACTGCTATTTGCCGACAGTAAAGCTATAGATCTCGCATTTGAGCAATTGAAGAAATTTACCAAAGCCGAACAATATATAGATTGCAGTTGCTGCGGATATAATACCTGTTTAGAAATGGCTGAAGCCATGGCAAAGGGCCTTAATTCAAAAGAAAACTGTACTTATTATCTGCATAAAATGATGGATGAGGAGCATCAATCAGCCATTGAAGGACACAGGCAGGTTGAAGAAATGCTTGACCAGGCCGAAGAAGAAAAAGCAAGGCAGCTTAGCTATTTCCAAGAGGTTGTAAATGACTTTAAAATCATACATGAATGGCTGGTCAACCTAAGTAACGGTAATGAAAAATCCTCGCAGGATAACAAAAATATAATTGAGGTGGTTAATGTTATCTCCTCAAGCACACAGCAGATTGATGAAACCCTTCAAGCGATTCAAGAAAGTATTAAAAAGCTCGGCCGCTCCAATGAAAATATAGTGGCTATTTCAAGGCAAACTAATCTTCTCTCCATCAATGCTACAATAGAAGCCGCCAGAGCAGGCGAAGCAGGCAAAGGCTTCTCCGTTGTTGCGGAAGAAGTTCGCAATCTTTCTACAAAAACACAGCTTACTGCGGATATAAGTAATGAAAACGTACAAGGTATTATAAATGTTATTAAATCCTTGTTCACCAGTATCCAATCTTTGACCGCATCCGTTGAATCTGTAACCCATTCTACAGATGCAATAACCGAGAGCATTGAGCATATATCAACCCTTACCGGTGATACATTAGGTGTAATAAATAATATACTTGAAAAATACGAAACAACAACACTTGCTTAATTAATTAAAACCCTCATTTTATGAGGGTTTTAATTTTTACTTCAAAAGATAAAATTCTTACCCGTTTAGTTTTATTTATTAAGATTGTTTTTTCATCAGTCTTTTTTATTTATCAGTCGTAATTATTGTTAAATGAAGCATTTATATTGCTGTGAAGCATTTAATAATAGGAGGAATAATTATGGTATGTAATATACACCCAAACAGACAGGCAAGTTCCACTTGTGAAATATGCGGCCAACCTTATTGCGAGGAATGCCTTGTTGAAGTCAGTGGGAAATTTTATTGCAAAGAGCATGTTGCGGAGCTTATTGGGCACGCTCCCCGTGGCCCGCATTATAGACCTTACCGGCCACACGGTGCATATAATCCAAGGCATTACAATAATCAGCCTAATATAAATATCTACAATGGACATTATAATCCCGGCTATTATGGCCGCGGGTATTATTTTTATAAAGATAGGGTTGTTGCCCTGCTCCTTTGTATTTTTCTGGGCTGGGGCGGCATTCATAGATTTTATGTCGGCAAAATAGGCACAGGCTTGCTTTATTTGTTCACCGGCGGGCTGTTCGGGTTTGGTTGGTTGATTGATGTTATTAGGCTGGCCGTAGGCTCGTTTAGGGATGTCAACGGTTATCCTTTAGCATAAAGCATTCAAGCAAAATCAACTATTTATTATTAGCCATCTTTTATCGGATGGCTTTTTTATTTATTATTTTTGCTCGGTAAATTGAATAGCTTTCCCATATGTGATACTATATTTCCATCAGCAAAATTTTATTATATAAAGAAAAGGAGTTAAAATATGCTCAGATTTGAATGTGACTATGCAGAAGGCGCTCACCCATTAATACTCAAGCGCCTTACGGAAACTAATATGGTGCAAACTCCCGGCTACGGCATGGATGAGTTCAGTCAAAAAGCCAGAGAAAGTATTAAAAAGATTTGTAAAAACAATGCTTGTGATATTCATTTTGTATCCGGAGGAACCCAAGCGAATCTTCTTGTTATATCTTCTGTATTACGGCCGTACCAAGGGGTTGTTTCTGCCGATACCGGCCATATTAATACCCATGAAACCGGCGCTGTTGAAGCTACCGGCCATAAAGTTCTCTCTGTAAAATCGGATGACGGAAAGCTTAGAGCCGATCAGGTTGAGGAAGTTTATCAGGCTCATATAAATGACCCTAACCATGAGCATGTGCCTGCACCCGGCATGGTTTATATATCACACCCTACGGAAAACGGT
>JGI994J12354_10005678_pt1 | contig 10673 bp, 8 predicted proteins | sample IntmicLarv3ML3BL_FD_12354 | JGI IMG/M metagenome (IMG submission 12354)
TGGCCATCCGCCGCTATTTGCCTGCGGGGCCGAAGTTTTTCCCCGATGACATGCTTACCGACCGCCCCGAGCGGTTTGTGGCGGCGGAAATGATACGCGAGAAAGCGCTTTATGTGTTGCAGGAAGAAGTGCCCCACGGTATCGCGGTGGAAATCACAGCCGTGCGCCCGCGCGAAGGGCAGGATATGCTTGATATAGACGCCACAATTTACTGTGAGCGCGACTCGCACAAAGGCATTGTTATAGGCAAAAAAGGTGCGACTTTGAAGGAGATCGGCACGCAGGCGCGCCGCGATTTGGTGCGGCTTTTTGGGTCGAAGGTAAATCTGCAGCTCTGGGTGCGTGTGAAGAAAAATTGGCGCGACAGCGACTTTTATGTCAAAAGTTTCGGATATGAGAACGAGTGATAGATTCGGTGTGGTGTAGTGAAGAAGCGCCCATATGATATGATAACGCTAAGTCCAAAAGCCCGGTAAAATCAAAGGGCGGCGGGTTTGGCGTTTTTCTATTCCGCTCTTTTCGATTAAAATGATTACTGTAAAATAACCGCTGAAATCCCCTCCCCAAAGCAGGATTTCTATGGGCAAAACAATCCTTGTCGGCACAAGAAAAACGATAACCACAGCAAATCTCGATTCAGGCTTGCCCGTTAGGACAAAAAGACACGCATCATCAACGCTGGCGGCCGATAGTCACTCACGCTACGTTTTGGTATTCGTAAGCCGGATGAGCTGCCTGTCACACTTGCAAGCGCGACTTCAATCCAACGGGCGGAATCGGAAGGGGCATAACGCTACCCGCCTGTGCGTCCGTGGCTGCAAAAAGTCAGCGTCAAGACGGTGGTGCAGCTTAAACTGCATGAAGCCGTCTGTTGGAATGCATTCGGCGTCTTTCAATGCTTATGTTACAGCGGTTGGCATTCATAATTTTTGCTTCACGAAAACGGTGCAAGAAGCCGTGCCGCCGATATGATAAAAGATACGCGTTATCCCTTCCAACAGGCATTCTTGGTTTTCGGAGGGAAATGTCTGCACCTATCTGTTGTTGGAATACGGAAAGGAAACAATTCGCGCGGTTCCTTCGTGCGTGCCGCCGATGCTGTCGTAATATTTAAAATCCCCGAAATCTACCTGTGTCAGCGGCAGATAGCCCTTGCTCTGCTTGTTGAGCAGAAACATCCTCTTGGTGACGTACCGTTTGACATCGGTGCAAGTGTCCGGGAAGTTGCTTTCGGTCTTCAATCTTTTGTATATCCGCATGGCCATATGGCGTTGTTTGCGAGGTTCTTTTGTATCCTGCTTCGGCCATCCGTCTAAAGGATAGCGGACTGGGAAACCAAGGTCAACGCCTTGCACGGTAAAGTTCTTCGGATGGTTGAAGATATGAAGCGTGTCAATCGCCGGATTGACACGCTGAAAGAACATATCCGACAGAGCGGAAGTTACAAAGAACGCCGCGAACAGCTTTTACGATATAAACCGCCGAACGGGAAATGATATATTCGGAGTGTACTGCGCGGAGGAGTGAGATTCAGAGGGTTGGGCAAATCCGGAGCAGTGTTGCGGAAATTGTGCAGAAGAAATCGCCGGAACAAATAAAATATGAATTGCAAAACCGAGCCTTTCATTTGGCGGCATTGTCGTGTATAATTGTATAAAGAAGGTTTCGCTCACATCGGCAAGGATGCCGACGGAAAAATATAGTGTAACGTAGACTTGTGACTTCTCCGACGAGGGATATTATGAACATACTTTTTGCAGAAGACGATACAATAATAGCTTCCGGCGTTGAATATGCCTTGCAGTCCGAAGGCCATACCGTAACGCATTGCGCCAATATTTCCGATACGCTCCGTGCGTTGGAAGCAGAACACTTCGACTTGGCACTGCTCGATTTGTCGCTGCCGGACGGCAACGGCTTTGTTGTGTTTGAGCAAATACGCCGAATGTCGGACATGCCCGTGATTTTCCTAACATCCGCCGATGATGAAGGCAATACAGTCAAAGCTCTTGAATCGGGTGCGGACGATTACATCACGAAGCCTTTTCGCGTGCGGGAATTGCTTGCGCGCATAAAAGCCGTTTGGCGGCGCACGGACGCGCCGCCAAACGCAAACATAGAAATCGGCGGCCTCAAAATAGACACGACAAAAGCCCGAGTTATGAAAGATAATGAGGAAATTCCGCTGACAGGGCTGGAATACCGTTTACTCTTGACTTTTGCCCGCTGCAAGGGGCAGGTTTTGACTCGCAGCCAGATTTTAGAGAGCCTGTGGGATGTCGCGGGGAACTTTGTCAACGACAATACTTTGACTGTCTATATTAAGCGTTTGCGGGACAAACTGGAGGACGACCCGCAGAACCCTAGGATTCTCCTAACAGTGCGGGGCATGGGTTATAAGGCGGGTGAATGAAATGGAATGCTTATTGGTTACGCTGCTTGCCGTGAGTTTCGCTGTGATTGCCTGGCTCATTATTTTTATTGTATGGCGAAGCAAGAAAATTGCGGAGCTCTGCTTGTATCTGTCGCGCATGACGAACGGCGACTGGTCGCTTGATATCCGCAGCAACAAGGAGGGGCAACTCAGCATCCTTAAAAATGAACTGTACAAAGTTACGCATGCACTGACAGAACAGGCCGCAGTCTTACAAAATGACAAGCTGGAATTGGCAAACGCCTTGTCGGACATATCCCATCAGCTTAAAACGCCGCTGACCTCGCTGGGTGTGATGACAGACCTTTTAGATGACGATAAGCTGCCGCCCGAAAGACGCTGTGAATTTATTGCCTCTATCCGCGCCTCACAGCGGCGCATGGAATGGCTGGTGCTTTCCCTGTTGAAAATAGCGAAGCTGGACGCTAATGCTGCCGAATTGAAGAAAGGGCATATCGCCATGTCCGTACTAATTGATCGGAGTCTTGCGCCTATGCTGATTCCTATGGAAATCAAGGAGCAGTCGTATACCGTTGACGGGCAGGGTGAGATTATTGTCTGTGACCCGGACTGGACGGCGGAGGCACTTGGCAATATCATCAAAAACGCTGTCGAAAACACGCCGCAGGGTGGACATATCGCGATTTCCTGCGGGCAAAATCCGCTGTATTCGTTCATTGCCGTTTGCAACAGCGGCAACGGCATAGCCAAAAGCGACCTGCCTCATCTGTTTAAACGCTTTTATCGCGGTGCAAATGCCGCATCGGACAGTATCGGCATTGGTCTGGCGATGAGCCTAACCATCATGCAAAAGCAAAACGGCGATATCGAGGCGGCCAGCAATAATGGAAGCGTGTTCACACTCAAGTTTTATAAGTGACTAAATTGTCACACAAACAGTCACCGCAAAGTCATATTGCGATGATATGATAGTCACTGAGGTGATTTGAAATGGTTAAAATTGAAAACCTGTCAAAAATCTATGGCTCCGGCGATGCAGAGGTTCGCGCGCTGGACAATGTATCCTTCGAGATACCCAAAGGCGAATTTACCACCATTATCGGACCAAGCGGTTCCGGGAAATCCACTCTGCTGCATCTGCTGGGCGGTGTAGACCGACCGACAAGCGGCAAGGTGTTCATTGACAACACGGACATCTATGCGCTGAACGAGTCGCAGCTCGCCATTTTTCGGCGGCGGCACATCGGGTTGATTTACCAGTTCTATAACCTGATTCCAACGCTGAATGTAGAGGAAAACATCACCCTGCCGCAGCTTTTGGACGGGCGTAAGGTGGATAAAAAGCGGCTTGATGAAATCATGACGACAATCGACCTTGGCAGCCGTATAGAACACCTTCCGAACGAGCTGTCCGGCGGGCAGCAGCAGCGTGTATCGATTGGGCGGGCGCTGATTACAAATCCGGCCATTATTCTGGCTGATGAGCCGACAGGAAATTTGGATAGCAAAAACAGCAAGGATGTTATGGAGCTTTTGAAGCTCAGCAATAAAAAATTCGGGCAAACGCTGGTTGTCATCACACATGATGAAAATATTGCGTTACAGGCGGATCGTATCATCGCCATTGAGGATGGTCGAATCATCCGGAATGAGGTGGTTCGCCCATGAATATAATCAATAAGCTGACGCTCCGGCATCTGCGCCTTAATCTGGGAAGAACGGCCATGACCGCAGCCGGTATTATGCTTTCGGTTGCGATGGTTTGTGCCGTGGCGGGGTTCGCGCTGAGTATGCGCGAGATGCTGCGTGAAACCATTATCGCAAGCCGGGGCGATTATCATCTTGCCTTTTTTGACGTAACACCGAAAACAGCGGAGCAAATCGCGGAACAACCTGTGTTTGACACATATTATACCGTAGAGAGCGATACGAAGGGGCTTGTGTCTGTTTACCTTCGGCTGGATAATCCGAATAAAAATTATATGGATGTTGTGACCGATATATGCAATACGTATTCCACACAGAATTACGGCATCAACACTGAATTGCTGGCTTTGGAGGACGCAATTGCACAGGACAGTGTGATGAAGGCGGTACTAATCCTCGGTGCGATCGCAATTGTTATCATTATCGCAGGCTCGGTCGTTGTCATTGCCAATGCGTTTTATATCTCATCACAGGAGCGCGTGCGCCAATTCGGCTTGCTCAAAAGCAACGGCGCCACAAAAATACAAATCGGGCGCAGCGTCTTATTTGAAGCGTTTCTGCTGGCTGTGTTTGCCATACCTCTCGGAATCGTGCTGGGGTTTTTGATTCAAGCGGCGGTATTGGCAACAACAAACGGTTTGCTTGCCGAACTAAACGAACTGAACGGAGATCTGATTCATTTTCGCGTTCATTTTGATCCAATCATAATTTTGATTTCGACGGGTATCACCATTCTGACGCTGCTCATCTCGGCATGGGGGCCTGCCCGCCGCGCCGCCAAAACCAGCGCAATCGACGCCGTCCGCCAGACAAAGGATATACAGAACCGTTCAAAGCCGCTGAAAACATCCCGCTTGATACAAACTCTGTTTGGCTTCGAAGGAACGCTGGCGGCAAAGTCGCTTAAACGCAGCCGCGGGAAGTATCGGGCAACGATAATATCGTTGGTGATGAGCGTGGTTTTATTTGTCAGCATGTCATCCTTTGTGTGGGTACTGAATAGAAGCGTAAATATGGGGTATGGCGGATATAATTTTGATGTTCTGGTCGCTGTTGGGGGCGGGTTTGACAAGCTGGATGAGGCGGATAGGCTTCTAAGCCCTCTGCCGGACGCAAATATCACGCGCATACAGCGAATATTTTTTCGCACGTCGATTGACAGGCGCTTCTTTACGGATCGCGCCCAATCGGTTTATGAACAAAATCTGTTGGATTACACCGAGTCAGATTATTTATTTCTCATATCTATTCCGGATGAAGAGTATGCACAATACGCACCAATACCGCAGGGACATATCGGCGGCATACTCGTCAATGCGAGCGGAACGGTGCGGGAGAACGGCAAGCTAGTGGAGTATACGCCATATATTTTTGAGCGGGGCATGACCTTTCCCCTCATGAATCACGAGCAGGACATGATGGATACGATAACCGTTGAAGCGCAGACAACTGAGATTCCGTCGAGTATTCCGTCCTTTCTTTTCGCGGACAAGACAGTCAACCTTCTGGTTGCGGAGTCTATGTTCAATGACATATATCAATCATTGGATGCAGAGTATAATGGAAGCACATATGCGGTTCTTGCTGTAACAACTAAGGACTCGAAAGCGTTTTGCACCGCCGCAAGGGAAGCACTTTCGCCTCTTGGCAACATCACATCGGTGCAGGATATATCACAAATGACGCGCATGACCCGCAGCATCACACAGATTGTTTCGCTGTTCGGCTATGGTTTTATCGCCATGCTGTCTTTGATTGCCGTCACCAGTGTGGTCGCCACGATTTCAACAGGCATGGCACTTAGACGGCGGGAGTTTGCCCTGCTGTATTCGGCGGGCATGACCTCTGAGGGAATGAAGAAAATGCTGAATCTGGAAAGTCTGCTGTATGGGTTTAAGTCGCTCATTATCGGGTTGCCAATTAGTGTAGCTTTGTCGTATCTCATTTATATGGGTATGCGGAATATGGCGGAGTTTGCCTATCAACCGCCGTGGGGTGCTATGCTTGTCAGCGTCGCCGCTGTTCTGTTGCTGACCTTCTGCACTATGCGGTACGGCAAACGCAAGCTGAACAAAGTCAGCATTGTGGAGGCCATACGGAACGAGGCTGTGTAAAAATAGAGGCAAAGAGCATCAACGCGTCCTAATTGTATCGAAGAATGTGTAAAAGCAGGAACCTCTTGGGATATAATATTAGCTCCCAAGAGGTTCCTGCTTTACTTGAATATAAAATATTTGAGTTTTTGAACGAAACACCTTGACAAAATGTATATTGAAAATTGTGCGTTCATTCTCTGCTAACAACGGGCATCTCGTCTACAGCGACGATGGCAATAATTTGTATATCATAAAGTAATTGACAACACAGTGAATGTAAGAATATAGGAGGGGAGGGTTGAGGGCAGCACTTGCGCCGTTCGTGTCGAAAAACGTCGAAATATATGTGCGAAAATTGATAAATTTACTCTTGCAAAATTTACTTTTTGGTGATATGATAAAGAAAAATAAATACCATATTTTACCTTTTATCATCACTCGTATGCTTCCTGTTATGAAGCGCCCCCTTTCCTCAAAGACAAACAATAGCATTTATGTTGCCACAGTTTGTTCAACTCTTAAATACAGTTCGGAAACTACGCCACAAATCATTTCAACCACACAACCATAACCCGTTCATTCAGTCGTTTTTTGTCAACCCCAAATCAGCAACACGGCAACAAAGATATACATAGGGATAGCGTATAAGTACCAAGTGCCACGTATCAAGTGCTACAACTTAGCTCCTAAAAGGTGGTGAAACGGAAAAGTAGACGATGACATGTATCGGATTAGAAAATGTATGCAAGGGCACAAGTCATTAGGGTGTATCACTGATTGCGTAACGCAATATTGGACAGCCTTTGTTTTCTATCCCTAAACTTTGCGTTCTCCTTTGGCACACCCGTGAGCAAATCCTATAAGGAGGATAAAATCATGTCGAAAAACACAAATCAACAAGCGCAAGAACCTTGCAATCACGCCCGGTCCACTGCACCGGAGCTACAGCCCGTCGTATCAAAAGACGGCTACGACAAAGCCGCTGTTGAATCGCTCTTTGCCTGCGTGGCAAGAGATGAAAACCCCTCCATCGGCACGATCCGCTCCTATCCGGCGCCCTTGAATGCCGGCGGCGGCCCGGATGAAATCGCTGTGGGGTACAAGCTGATGAACCTTCAAACAGGCATAGTCGCGTTTTCTTTCTTCATGAAAGCGGAAACACCTGACGCAGACGGCATCATCTCTTTCAATGACAGAGTTACGGACATGGGTCTGCGCAGCCGCAGAAGCATCGAGGTGCGCATCAATACACCGTACAACCGCTTTGAGGCTTTCAACAATGGTGTTGGCTGGCGTGCAGATGTGAACATCCCTATCGTTATCGGGCAGGAATATCTTGTGCAAGTCGTTGCCGATTTGGCAATCACACCGCGCGTATTTTCTGTATATGTCGATGGCGTTCTCATTGCCAATGACTATGCAATGCGCCCGTCCTTCTATACAGGGCAGCCCATTGCCGACATCGCACATATGGGATTGCTCGCGACAACAGGCGTATTCTCTATCCGTAATTTCAGCCATGAGATTGACGGCCCTTGGCAGGAATCCGATATTGCGCCGGTTGAGCCCAACAACCCGATTATCCATCCTGACGGCACGCGGACATTCTTCGTCGGCCCGGGCAGAGCGTTTGAAAAGCTGCAAGACGTGACATGGCTTTTGCAGGCAGGCGATACGGCGGAAGTCGTGGGCGACCATGACTATCCCGCTACCGTTAACATCACAGATGCGATGCACGGAACGGAAGCCCGCCCGATTACGCTGCTCGGCATCTCGACCAATGACAGGCGGCCCAAGATTGTTTGCACCTGTTCGGATTCGGCTATTCTCGCCAACGGTCAGCACGTCATCATCGACGGCATTGAAATTGAAGGCGTTGTCACGCTGGCCTCCATTCCGACGCATCCCGAGCGACTCTGCTACCGCGGTATCGTCCATGGCGAGGACAAGCTCATCGTGCGCAACTGTAGCGTACATAACATGATTATGGGCTTGCTCTCCGGCGCGAATCCGGGTGACGTCACCATTGAGTACAGTGAGTTCTTTGAGAACGGATATGGCTCATTCGAGCATAACATCTATATCCAGCATTCCATGAACTACCCGAATGCCGTTGCAAGGATTCAGTTCTGTCATGTCCACGATGCGTTGACGGCTATCGGCATCAAATGCCGTTCGCACCGCAGTGAGATTTACTATAATTATATTCAGGATAACACAGGTATCGGCATGGAATTGATTGCCATGGATTTCCCCGAGCCGTACCTGCGTGAGCATCCGAGTGATGGCGATATTGTGGGTAACGTGTTCCATACCAATGTCACAAACTCATCTTTGGTGCGTGTCGGCGGCGACGGCGTGGGGGCAGGCTCGTTTGGGCGGTTCCGCTTTGTGAACAACACCTTCCTCGTCACGAATCCCTCGAATATCAACTGTATTCGTTTGTTCATGGGCTTGGAAAGCGTGGAGCTGTACAATAACATCTTCTTCCCATATGGCTTAGGCCCGATGAACCTGCTGGCTGATCAAGGCGGTGTTTGGCCTTCCGGCAGACTGGTGGCAGGCGCAAACAACTGGATCCGCAGCGTCAACGTCGGCATGATTCCGCCGGAGCTTATCGGCAATATCCGTACCGATGCACCGGGCATCCGTATTGATTATACCGTCCTTCCGGGCAGCCCGCTGATTGACGCGGGCACGCTGAACACCGTAAACCAGTGGGCACCCGTTCCGCACCGGCCGGATACATCGTTCATTAACCCCTTGCTGCTGCCGCTGTTTACGCCGGCGAGAGCAGGCGCGCACCAGACGGACATTGCGCCGAGATTGGATACACCGACGCCGACGATTGGCGCGTTCGGGGCGTTTAATTAACAATCGCTATGGCGGTTGAGGTTTTGCAGTGGTTGGCCGGTGGAAAGTGGTTGGCAACTGATGATTTTCAGTTGCCGGCCGTCCTGCCATTGGTAACCGAGCGAACACAGGAAGCCGCAAAGCTAATGCTTTGCGGCTTCTTATATGTGTTAAGAACATATGTGTTAAGAACGGCAGATTTTATTAGTGATAATGCCGCTGCTCATTTGAATTCTATGGTAAATGCCGGGGGCGTGTGGTTGATTGCACCTTGGCTTAATCCATAATCATTCGCAAGCCCTTTCCTGTTCGCAATGATGGTATCGCGCACTTCTTCAACAATCATCTTCGCATCGGACGCGTCTAACTTGACGGTTATCAGCATGCGTCCATAATAGCTATTCCACCCGGTATAGACAACAACACCGTTTGAAATGGAATAAATGGGATCGCCAATATTACCCTGGATGTCAATTCCGCCATGGTAATCGCGCACCAGAGGATCCGCCTGTCCAAACCACCGCGTCACTTCGCCAAAATTTGCCGACCACGCGCGCAACATTATGCAACAGCTAGGCATATGCATTTATTTGACGCTTACGTACATACCTAGCTTGGGGAGTACATGGATAGCTGATTCAATTACCATGCGATATGCATAATGCATCATACGCTTATGACTTTCACTTGCCTAGAAATGAATAAGAGATTGGATAAGGCTTGAAGATTCTACAATGCATAGATACCCCACAACCACCAATATGTTTAGCCCAAAGATCTAGTAATCCTTCGGATTTTCTTTTTTGCGAAGCTGATTAGCTAAACGAAATTAAATTATAAATAATTTTATTGTTTTTTGATACAACGTGACAAAATCCTGATATTGGCGAATACAGTTTGGAAATTCGATTTGTGGGCACTAACGGAACATTCACAATCCGGTTCAATCTTCAATAGAACGGACCAAGGCGGGTGACAGCATATACTTGCTTGTAAAATAACACGCCAAGAATTTTCGAGCTTGATGAGTTATGTTGGTTTATCGGTGCAAAACCACGTTCAGAAACACGAGAGAACGTATATTTGATGACGATGGTAAGCCGAGAGCCACGACAAATCGTTGGGCTTGATGTGGCTTTTGATAAGTCGCCAAACCGAATACAGCAAATTGTGGATAGCGCATATGATGCAGAGAAATACTGTACTGATGGCTATTGGGGGTATGTTGATGTGGCATATCCCGGGGAGCATGTGCGAAATATTCATAATAAAAACGATACTTTTACAGTCGAAGGTGTAAACGCGGATTTGCGGCACTACATTCCGCTTCTTGCGCGGCGAAGTCGCTGTTTTGCCAGAAGTTTCGATACACTGCGTGCAGTTGTGGCTGTGTTTGTGGATGCTTATAATCGATTCGGTCTAGCGAAATATAACTATCGTCAGCACCGGAAAGTTGGCGAGATTCCCTTTTCTGTGTTAGATTATTTATAATCAGTTTATGGGGTCACTCCCTATTTCAGAAGCCCCTTGACAAGCCCACAAAAGCATGGTACTATTACACAAGGATGTTGGGTTGTATTTCCACGAGGAGGGATATTATTCACAAAACAACGCCGAACAGC
>JGI994J12354_10005679_pt1 | contig 10671 bp, 5 predicted proteins | sample IntmicLarv3ML3BL_FD_12354 | JGI IMG/M metagenome (IMG submission 12354)
GCTCATTGCCACCGAGAACAATTCCTCGCCGGCGGCGTCTTGCACATAGGCCCGTGCGGACACCATTTGGTCGCTGAACGGAAGAAACGCTCCGTTGACTTCCAGCGTTGTGTCCAGCTGGTATTGCGCATCAGGGCCGTAGCCGATCATTTTGCCCCAATCCCGCTGATCGCCGAACACCTGCTTCCCTATGGCCGCAAGCGGAAATTTCATGGTTGTGTCCTGGCTGTGGATGACGCCGTCATGCTCCAGCAAAACGCTGTAATTGATATCCTTGGCTTCCAGCGGAAGCGCAATTTTCCCGGTGAACGTGCCGCCGCTGAACGCCATGGGCACTGTTTTGTCCCCGCATACCAGCTGTGCCCTGGTTTTTTCTGTGAACACTTCGGGATATGCCGTCACCATGAGCGTCATCTGAAAGGTGTTTGCGTCCGGCTCACGCAGTTCATGATACAAGTGATAGAACGGATTGTCCGGCAAAGCGTCCTCCGCCGGCAAAAGCGCCTCATTGGAATCGCCGCCGCCATCCTCGTGATGCCTGTCTTCGCTTTCCGGGAGCAAGGAGCGCCCCATGTTACGGTTCAGGACATAGATTCCCGCGCCGCCAACCGCAAGCAACAGCACAATGCCAACCGCAAGCAGCAGGCAAATGATCTTTTGGAATTTTGTCATATTCTTCGCTTCCCTCCTGCTTTATGTGGCGCTAATAGCTTCTGTCCACTTCCAGCTCCTGCCCCTTTGCGCCAATGATTCGCAGATTTTCCCATGGGCGGCTGCCATCCACAAAATAGTCAGAAAACGAAACCCTGTAGAGAGCGTAGGTGTATATCATACCGCTTTTGCCCTGCACTTCGCCATATATTGTGATTTCCTCGCCGGGATCCTCGGAGAATTCCTGGCTCAAATGAAGAACGCCGCCCTCCAGATTTTTCGAGAACAATTCCGTTCCCTCAAGTTTTTGCGCATATATCCGGGCGGAAGCCGCTTCATCAACAAACGGAAGAAGCGTTTCGTCAAGCTTCAGCGCAGCGTTCAGCCGATACCACATGTCACTGCTGCTGGTTGCTGTCTCGTCGTCCCAGCCGAACACATCCGCCCCGCCTGCAAAGCCGGATAAATCCAGCGTTGCAGGCTGGCTGCGGATGGTGCCGTCCGTTTCCAGCAAAACCATGTACTCGGCTTCTCCGGCATCCAGCGGCACAATTATTTCGCCGGTAAAGACACCCCCGCTGAGCTCCATTGGAGCTATTTGGTCTCCGCACACCAGCTGCGCCGTGCTGCTGCTTTTGTATTCCTTTGGAGACGCCGTCACCGCAAGTGTTGCCCGAAACGCCTCCGCGTCCGGCCCGCGCAGCTCCTGCTTCAGATTGGAGAACGGTGCGTTTTGCTGCCGCATCAACTCCGCCAGCCCGTATTCATCAAAATAGCTGACCTGCCCGGCCTGGTTTTCAAAGCTCAAGCCGCTAATGGCAAACTGCAAGCCGTCAATGTTCCGGTTCAGGACAATGAACCCTGCGCCGCCCACAACAACGCCAAACACAATCAGCCAGCAAATCGTTTTTTGGAACTTTGTCATATTATTCTACCTCCGTCTGCACGCGCTCTCTGTCGATGTACTTCACCACGATTTTACCGGCTTTTGTTTTGATCTTGAGCACATTGCCTTCCAGCACAATCTGCGCGCCTTCGCCCGCGTCCACGCTCTCATAGCCGTTGGGCAGATAGATTTCCGTGAACAAATCGCCCTCGCCGGGGGTATAATTCAACGTGAATATCTTATTTTGGCTGTCCACATCAAAGCTCTTAATTTCGCCGTTCACCGCCATCGGGTGCGGGCGCGAAACCACACGAATCAGCGGCTTATCGTAGAAGCCCTTTTTGTAGGCAAAATAGGTGTTGCTCCAGTTATACGAATCGAACTTGTTCATCAAAAACTCGATGTGCGGGAAGAAGCCCTCGCCCTCGCCGCCGCCGCCCCATTCGCCCACCATCGTGGGAATCCCGGCACGCAGCTGCGACTCGCGGCTCTGGTCAAAGATATACCCCACGCGGGCGTTGTTGGCATATTTGTACGCCGGGGTATCCACCGTGAGGTCGTAGCCGTGGGGGGAATACAAAATGCTGTTTTCCCATTCCGGGAGTTTGGTGTTGAACGGAATGCCCAGGTTGGAAAAATAGTTATGCTCCAGCACGATGATGCCGTTGGGCGTCACCTCGCGCAGCGCTTTTGACATCCGCGCGACAAACGGGGCGTAGTATTCCAGCTCAAATTGATAGACCGTTTTATAGGCCGCGCCGGTGATTTTGTGCATCATTTCAGGGGTCAGCACATCCAGCATAAAGCCGTGCTTTTCTTTGTTGATCACCGACTTGAAGAACTTGATGCGGTGCACTTTCGGGCTGATCAGGCACATGCGCACGAGCTTTGCAATCAGCTTGCGGAAGACCTTTCCGCCCACTTTTCCGGGGTGCGGCTCGTTGAGCAAATCCCAGCCGAACAGCGCCGGATGGTCGCCGTAGCGCCGCGCGAGCATTTGCCATAACGCCGCAAAATGATCCTGCAAGCCCTTGCCGTCCACCGGCGTGTTGCGCCAAAAGTTATCGAACGCGCGGTGCACCGCTCTGTCCCAAAAATAGCCCTCGCCCCAAACAAAATGGGTTTTGCCCCGCTTGATGCCGTCCGTGACCGTTGCCCACGCGGGCGCGCCGTTGCCCACGTTATCCGCAAACGCGGAATACAAATCCTGGTGCATATCAAAGAAAATATACACATCATATTTTGCGGCCCAGTCAAACAGCCGGTCAATTTTTTGCAGCAGCGCTTCGTTGTACTGCCCATGCTCCGGCTCGTAGTCCTTCCAGCCAATCCCCAGCCGCAGCAGCCGGAACCCAAGCTCCTTGCTGCGCCGGAAAAAGTCCTCGTCCAGCCAGGTGATGGCCTCGTCTATGCGGTTGTCGCCTTTCAGGTTGATGCCGTGAAAAATCTGCTCGCGCCCCAGCTCATCCAGCAGGCGCATCCCCTGTGTTGTAATCTTTTGCATCCCCATATCCTCCTATGTCGTGTTTTTTGTATACTTGTATATAGTAACATAAATTATAGCAAAAGGCAAATTATTTTTGCTCGCCAAATCCCTTGACATATCTGCCATTTTCAGTTAAAATAGATAGTTAAGCTTACAATGAAACGAGAGGTTTTCTGATGATAAAGAGCATTCAAACTTTGCAGGAAAAATATGAGCAGCTGATCGCCCGCCCGAACGCCCCCATCGAGGGCGGCAACGGCATTTTCCGCCGCTATGAGCACCCGGTGCTGACGCGGGAGCACATCCCGCCCAGCTGGCGCTTTGACTTTGACCCCGACACCAACCCGAACGGTCTCGAGCGCCTGGGCGTGAACGCCTGCTTCAACTCGGGCGCGATCTACCTCGACGGCACGTATTACCTTGTCGTGCGGGTGGAGGGCAACGACCGCAAGTCGTTCTTTGCGCTCGCGGCAAGCACGCAGCCTGCCGAGGGCTTCCGCTTTTTGCGCCCGCTCGCCCTGCCGGACACCCAGCCGGAAGAGGTCAATGTCTACGACATGCGCCTGACGCAGCATGAGGATGGCTGGATTTACGGTCTGTTCTGCTCCGAAAGCAAAGACCCCGACGACCCGGATATCAGCGCGGCCTTTGCCGCCTGCGGCATCGTGCGCACAAAAGATTTGCTCACGTGGGAACGCCTGCCAAACCTGAAATCCCGTTCGCCGCAGCAGCGCAACGTGGTGCTCTTCCCCAAAAAAGTGCAGGGCAAATATGCTCTCTTCACCCGCCCGCAGGATGGCTTCATTCAGGCGGGCAGCGGCGGCGGCATCTGCTTTGCCCTGTGCGACGACATCGAACACCCCGTGATAGACGAAGAGCGTCTGGTCAGCCCGCGGCGCTATCATCAGATCACCGAGGGCAAAAACGGCGCGGGCGCAACGCCCATCGAAACCCCGCGCGGCTGGCTGCATATCGCCCACGGCGTGCGCAGCACCGCCGCCGGCCTGCGCTATGTGCTCTATGCCTTTATGACCGACCTCGACGAGCCTTGGCGCGTGACCGCCGAGCCCTCCGGCTATTTTCTTGCCCCGCTTGGCAGCGAACGCGTGGGCGATGTTTCCAACGTGGCGTTCAGCAACGGCGCTGCCATCAACGAAAACGGCGAGGTCGCGATCTACTATGCCGCGAGCGACACCCGCCTGCATGCGGCCACCAGCACCCTCGATATTCTGCTGGACTACGCCTTCAACACCCCGCGCGACCCCGGCCGCAGCGCCGATTGCGTGAAGCAGCGCATGGAGCTGATCCGCCGCAACGAGGCGTTTTTGGCGCGCCAGGCCGAGAGCGCTGACGTGTAACGAGCTCCGCCGCGAATGATGGAAGCGACACATGAAAGGCCCCCTGATGCAGGTGTTTTGAACTGCAGCAGGGGGTTGTGTTTTGTTGGGAGCGTGCGCTCATGCATCAGGGCCGTGGCAAAGGCGCAACTCACCCCTGCCGCAGCTGCTCAGCCAGCCAGTCCGCGAACTCTTCCGCTTTGCCGCCGTTGGCAACAAAGGCATATCGCAAATTGCCAAAAGCCAGCTGCGTATGCGGGTGTTCCTCGCCAAGCACTCGCATCCATATCTTAAATGCACGAGAAAACCACTCCAGGGCTTGCTCATATCGCTCTGAACGGTGGTAAAGCATGCCAAGGTTGTAGTGAGTCGCTGCTGTAGATGGGTGTTCCTTGCCAAGAACTTTCTCTTGAATTGTCAAAGACTTTTCGTACATCCCCAGTGCCTTTTTATAGTCACCCATATCATGATACAGCGCACCAAGGTTGTTATAACTCTGTGCTGTATCCGGATGCTCCAACCCCAGCACTTTCTCTCGAATCGCCAAAGCCTTTTGATGCATCTCCAACGCTTGTTCGTGATTGCCCATAGTACGATACAGCACACCAAGGTTGTTGTAAGTCGTTGCTGTATCCGGGTGTTCCAACCCCAACACTTTTTCACTTATCGCCAAATCCTTCTGATACATCTCCAGCGCTTTTTCAAGGTTGCCCATGTCGTTGTACAGCAAGCCAAGGTTGTTATATGCCGCTGCTGTTTCTGTGTGCTCAGCACCATATATCTTTTCGTTCAAAGCTAAATTTCGTTTGTAGTAAATTAGCGCTGTGTCATATTCGCCTCGCAATTTATAGCCGCGCGCAAGCCGGTAAAGACCACCAACCACTGTTTTGAGCCGCTCCTCATTCTCCGCAAAGGCCAGTTCGGCAAAGTCAACCACGGACACAGCATGGTCGGACAACGCAAGGAAATAGTCGTAGTCCTCGCGGGTAGCATATTTTATGTCACTTAAAACATCCACCAAAATCTCCAAATCCGCCGCAAGATACACCGTATCTTTATTATCCGCTTCGCCGCGAATCACCCGCTGCACCAGCCGGTGCATGGAATGCAGGCCATCCTCGCCGCGCTTGAGCAGCGAATACTTCACCAGCTCGGCAATGGCATCCTTGCGCTTGAGCTTGTGCGCGGCAATCTCGCGCAGCGCCGGCGGAAGATGTTCCGCGGTTGTCTCCGAAAAAAGCGCCAGTATCATGCCGTCCGGCGCCAGATACGAGCACAGATACAGCAGCTCCGTGGCGGCGGCGCTCAGCTTTTTCATGCTGATTTGCCAAGTGGTGGTCACCACTTCCTCGTAATCGACCCCCTTGCCTTTCTTCAGCAGCTCCAGGCCGTATTCCTCCAGCTCGTCCAGATATTCCGCGTAGGTTCCCCCTGTCGCAAGGATATACGACGCCGCCTGGTCCATCGCCAGCGGCAGCCGCCCAAGCTGTGCCGCAAGGGTGTTCGCGGTGCCGTCAACCGGCAGATGGGGCAGGCGTTCCGTCAAAAACAGCATCGCGTCCGCTGCGGAAAACACGTCCAAATCAATCGGCTTTGCAAAAGATTGAAAGGCGAGTTTTTCCCGCGTGGTGATGAGCACATGACCCTTTACGCTCTTGGGCAGCCAGCGCTTGAGCTTTTCGTTATCCTCCGCGTTGTCAAAAATCAGCAGCCAGGAATCAAAGGACCCGCACCACTGCTCCCACGCCGCGTGCACCTTGCTCTCCTCGTAGACATCGTCGGGGAAACCAAACCAGATCAGCAGTTTGCGGCAGTCCTCCATCGGCGATTCCGCGTTGACCCACCAAACCGCGTCGTTGTATTCGTCAACGTGCAGGTGCGCGTATTCCAGAGCGGTTTGGCTTTTGCCCACGCCGCCCAGGCCCGCGATGGTCTGCGAAAGCGAGATGGCGTTGCCGCCCGCAAACCCCTCCGCAAGGGCACTGAGTGTGTCCGCACGACCGGTGAAAAGCTCGTTGCGCCGCTGCAGGCCGATGGCTTTTTTGAAGGGGACGGGCAGCGGAGCCGGCACGATGCGCAGGCCTCGTCTGTCTCTGTCCAGCTGGAGCTTTTTGAAAAGCTTGTCGTAATCCTGGTTGACCACTGCCGTGTGGAAGCAATCATACCATTGATCCAGGTCGTCGTCGGTCAATGAGCGGTCAAAGATTCGTTCCAGCAGCAGCAGCAGCCAATTGCCCCAGTCCTTCGAGGCATCATTTTTATCGGCCTTGTTGATAATTCCGGATACGGCATTGGGGTCAAACTCCCAGCCGTATTTTTTGTTCGCCTCATAAAGCGAAAGGAACAGCGCATGCACCAGCTGCTTTTGCCAGGTGTCTTTTTTCAGCTTCGCCAAAATGGTGTCTATGCTCTTGCCGACGGCATATCCCGCCAGAATACCCGCAAAATCCAAGCCGGCGATGGCACCGCCTATGACCGCAAATACTCCCATGCTTTGCCTCCCCGCACAATGTGATAGCTGCATTATATCACAACATGAAGAATTTGGGAATACTTTTGTCGGAAAAAGTAAATAAAAGCGGCGCCGCCGTACCGAAATGGTATGGCGGCGGTTTTGCTTTGCGGGGTCATTCGGAATTCCGACAATTTTGTAGAAAGGAACGAAAATGGAGAGCCAAAAGAAGGTCTCAATCCCCCATCGAGGTCCCCGCTCTCCCCCCCAATTCTACCATCTTTTCCCTCTTCTGTCAAGAAAAACTTTTCCCCGCAAAAGCGCACCCCCGAAATCCCATAAACACCGCATTTCTCTTGACATTTTCCCCTTGTGTGCTATAATGAATTATTCATACTGGATTAATGTACGCAAAAATCTGCACATTGGGGGAGCTATGGTTCGGAAACGCTGGGAACTGAATAAGGGGCAGGCCACACGCAAGGCGCTGGCGCTGGAGTTATCCGAAGAGCTGGGGCTGCCGCCGTTTGCGGCGATGCTGGCTTTGGGCCGTGGCGTGGAGCCGGAGGATATCCCGGGCTTTTTGGGGCTGGACGACCAGGAATCCATGCTCACCAACCCCTATGCGCTGCCCGACATGGAGCTTGCGGTGGAGCGCATCGAATATGCGCTGGAGCAGGGCGAGCACATCACCGTGTTTGGGGATTACGACTGCGACGGCGTGACCTCCACGGCGGTGCTGTATCAATATTTGCGGGGCAAGGCAGAAGCAGACGCGGTTTCGTATTACCTGCCGGACCGCCACAAAGAGGGCTATGGCCTGAACATGGCGGCGGTGGATGCCCTTGCCGCACGCGGCACAACGCTCATCGTCACGGTGGATAACGGCGTGAGCGCCGTGCGGGAAATTGCGCACGCCAAGGCGCTTGGCATGGATGTCGTGGTCACGGACCACCATCAGATTGGGAACGCGCTGCCGGACGCGGCGGCAAATGTGAACCCGCACCGGCAGGAATTCGAGCTGGAATTCCGGGATTTCACCGGTGTGGGCGTTGCGTTTTTGCTGGTGTGCGCTTTGGAGGGCACCGAGCCGGAGGAGCTGCTGCCGGAATACGCGGTGCTGGTTGCGCTGGGCACGGTGGCCGATGTGGCCCCGCTGCGCGGAGATAACCGCGTGTTTGTGCGCGAAGGCCTTGCGCAGCTGCAGAAGAACCCCGGCGTGGGGCTTGCGGCATTGCTGCGCATCGCGCGGTCACGGTCATTTGGCACGAGTACGTTTTCGTTTTGTTTGGCGCCGCGCGTGAACGCCGCCGGGCGCATGGGTTTGGCGGAAGAAGCGCTGGCGCTGCTGCTGGTGTCCGATGAAGCCGAGGCCGAACGGCTGGCGCAGCGGCTGGAGCTCTACAACGAAGAACGCCAAAACACAGAGCGCGAAATCATGGCGCAGGCCACAGCATATATCGAAGAACACCCCGAACGCAGGCACGACCGTGTGCTGGTGTTTGCGGGGGAGGGCTGGCACGACGGCGTGATTGGCATCGTGGCCTCGCGCCTGCTCGAGCGCTTTGGCAAGCCCGTGCTGATGATCACCATTGCCGGAGAAAATGCAAAAGGCTCCGGGCGGAGCATACCGGGGTTTCATTTGTTTGAGGCGGTGCACAACAGTGCGCACCTGATGCAGAAATACGGCGGGCACGAGCTTGCCGCTGGGTTCAGTTTGCCTGCCTGCGACGTGGAGCGGTTCCGTGAGGAAATCAACGAATTCGCCGCGCGGATGGACGAGATGCCGTACCCGTTGCAGGCGCTGGATATGAAGCTGGGAGCCGGCAGTCTATCGCCCGCGCTGGCGGACGAAATCGCTCTGTTGGAGCCGTTTGGGCAGGGGAATCAGCAGCCGGTGTTTGCGCTCCGGGCGCTGACGCTCATCGCGGTCACGCCGCTTTCCGGCGGCAAGCATTTGCGGCTGACATTGGAGCAGGCGGGCGCCCGCGTGAACGCCATGGCATTCCACACCTCGCGCGAGGAATTTGGCTTTGCGGCGGGGGATGTGCTCGACATCGCCGTAACGCTGGAGGCCAACGATTACATGGGGAAGCGGGGGATTACGCTCATCGTGCGCAATGCAAAATTCAGCGCGCTGCCAAACGAGGCGCTGCTGTGCGCGCATCGCCTGGTGGAACAGGTGCTGCGGCGCGAAGAACTGGTGCCGGAATACGGGGAAGCGCTGCTGCCAAGCCGTGACGATGCTGCGCTGATTTTTCGGGCCATCAAGGCGAGGCCCGGCCCGCCGATGCCGCCGGAGCGGCTGCTTTTGCTGCTGAACGCAACGGACGCGGAAGAAATGGCGCGCATTTGGCTCGCAGCGGAGGCGCTGTGCGAGCTGAAGATATTGGAAACGGATGCCCGCGGCGGCTACATGCTGGCGGAAAATCTGCCAAAATCAGTGTTTGAGGAAGCGGAAATCATCAAGTTTTTGGCGAATAATTGAGAGAGGAGTAAATCACATGGAACTGCAATTTGACGAAAAATATATCGCCCTGCGGGAGCGGTGCAAACATCTTTGTTGGCAGGATTCTGAAAAGCGGGTGTTCACCGCAAAGGATTTGCTCCTGATCGATAAGGCGTATCAGCTGGCGGCAAAGGCGCACGGCAATGCCGAGCGGGCCTCCGGCGACCGGTATATTTCGCACCCCGTCGCCGTGGCGGAGCTGCTGATTGACCTGGGGCTCTACGACCGGGACTGCCTGATGGCGGCGCTGCTGCACGACGTGGTAGAGGACACGGATTACACGCGTGACGACATGCGCAAGATGTTCGGCGAAAGCGTGGAAATCATGGTGGAGGGGCTCACGAAGCTCGAAAAGATGGATTTCCCCACCGAGGAGCGGGCGCAGGCGGAAAATGTGCTGAAAATGCTGCTCGCCATGCTGCGCGATTACCGCATCATCGTGATAAAGCTCGCCGACCGGCTGCACAACATGCGCACGCTGCAATATAAAAAAGAGGAAGGCCGGCGCCGCATCGCCAAAGAGACCATGGACGTTTACGTCCCCATCGCGGACATGCTGGGCATCCGGCTCTTTAAAGAAGAGCTGGAGGATTTGGCGATCCGCTATCTCGACCCCCCCGGTTATCACGAAATTGAGGAAAAACTGGAGATTGAGCGGGAGGCCCGCACCATATTTCTCAACGAAATTCAGGACGCCCTGCGCAGTTATCTGGCAAAGCGCTTTGGTTCCGCCGATAAATTCCACGTGGAGGGGCGCGTCAAAAGCGTGCGCGGCATCCACCGCAAGCTCTACGAGCAGCACAAAAGCTTTGAGGAAATCTTTGACGTTTATGCCGTGCGGGTGATTGTGGACACCACGCAGGAATGCTGGGAGGTGTTCGGCTGGGTGCACGATATCTACCGGGAGCTGCCCAAGCGCTATAAGAATTACATCAGCGACCCCAAGCGCAACGGCTATCAATCGCTGCATTTGACGATGCTGGGGGAGGAAAAAATCCCCTTCGAGATTCAGATCCGCACGTGGGATATGCACCACACCGCCGAGCGGGGCGTTGCCGCGCACTGGAAATATAAGCTGGGGCTGAGCGAAAAAAACACCAGCGTGGACGAGCGGCTGGCACGCGTGCAGGAGCTGCTGGACAGCTACAAGGACGCCGACACCGTGGAAGAAGTGGTGCAGTCCATCAAGACCGATATTTCCCCGCTGGATAAAGTGTACCCCCGCACGCCCAAGGGCGAGGTGAAGGAGCTCAAAGAGGGCGCGACCGTGCTCGACTTTGCCTATTCCATCCACACGCAGCTGGGGCACCGCACCATCGGCGCAAAGGTGAACTACCGCATGGTGCCGCT
>JGI994J12354_10005680_pt1 | contig 10670 bp, 10 predicted proteins | sample IntmicLarv3ML3BL_FD_12354 | JGI IMG/M metagenome (IMG submission 12354)
TGTTCCGTTGTTGGTCGTTTTGAAGTCGTAGCTGTCAAAACCACCGTTCAACCCGAACAGCATGTACAATCCGTCCCTGTAACTACACCATCTCATGCCGAAAAGATGGTTGCCGGCTTCGAGTTCGCTGTCCTGCAAAAATGCGTAAGGCGTTCGTATCACAGAAGATGTCGGCGATGAATAGGAGTAATAAAAGCATCTGCCAAACATACCCTTGCCGGGCAGGTCGACACCGAATTGCATCCCAATATTGGAGAGTTCCAATTTATCAAACACCGAATTTTTCGGTCGCAATCGTCCTTCGTAGCCGTAAATATTACCCCACAGTCCGTACTCTTTCAAGTATTTGGAATACCGGTTTTGCGTACGAATCAACGAGGGATTTTCAGAGTCCGCATTGGAAGTAAAAGTATCATTCCATGATAGAGCTTGGCTTTGTGAAAAAAACGGCATCTGCTGCAATTCCCAAGAATCTGCTTGGCAAAGCGATGTAACAAGCAGCATGGCAGCCAGAATACTCAAGAAAAACAAGTATCGCATCCTTACGACCTTTTCATTTATGATTACAACCGGAAATTTCCGGGGGATTTGAAAAGTAATTTCATAATATTATCGACATGGATTAATTGGAATAATAGAAAAAGCTGCTCTATTTTACCTCTTTTTGCGTTATTTTTCACACAAAGGAAATTATAAGAAGGTAAAAGAAAAGGTAAGAGTTAAAAATGAAAACCTCTTACCTTTTACCTTCTATCCCCCTTTATTTGTGATAGCCAAGCGTTTTGATAACGGCGAGCATTTCGTCGTAGGTTATAAAACGTCGGCGGTGCATCAGTTTGTACTGATCAATGGCAACGGCCAATTCTTTGGACTCGGCGGAGAGTTCGCCGTAAGTGTTGGAAAACTGCCGACGTTCGACGCCCGGAGGCGAACCGGCGTTCTGGCGTCTGTCCAAAAAAGTCTGTTGACCCGATGTAATCTGGTTGTTGATCACTGTTTGCGGTGTGTAATCTTCTGCTCTTACTGTCATTGTTTCTCTCCCAAAATAAGGCTGGTGCCACCTGTACTTAAAACGACATAACTCGTCGTAAATTTTCTATTTTCCTTCTTTTAAACTAGGTCACAAAACACTGGGACGGAGAAAAATAAATAGATAATTTACAAAAAATGGCGAATTTATAAATCTTAGCTGCCGACTTGTTCAGCGTTTTTCGACTCAGGCCATAGCCTGAAATGTGGCCTGTGAGCGAAATGTCATGACCTGAGATTGTACAGCATATTTTTCAACAGCTGATTTTGAAAGATGATACGGCGATTGCTGTGTTTTTTGATTTTCGATGCGTGTTTCGGTTGGTGAGGGACCGTTTTGCGACGCATCTTGTGAAATCTGTTGCTGCTCTGATTGTTGTCTTGATAATTCTTGTCGTGCCTTGGCTTCCATTTGGGCCGCTTTGGCCGCGACTTTGTAATCCTGCGACGAAGGCGTTGCTGGCGCAAGTGCCGCACCACGAATTTGTTGCGCTTTAGCGATGGTCGATTCCGGGTCACCTTCGGTAGACGAGGTGTCAATCGAAACTTCGCCGCCAACGGCGTAAGATTTTCCGTCAGGGCCGGTTTGATATTCGTAACTTGCACCGCCGCGTGCCAAGCCACCTGCTGCGGCCAAGTGTGCCGCTTCGTGTGCTTTAACTTCGGTGTCGCGTTGCTTCAGCTTGGTGACTTCCTGCAATTCCTCGTCGGAAAGCTCTTTGTCCGTGTTTGCCGCATCTGTTTTTTTGTCATTGGCTTGCGTCGTTTCAGACGACCGTAATGGCATGGTCGCAGACGATTGTGACACGGAATTTTTGGCCTCGCTCGAAAGCGAAAAAACGTCTCCATTGTTTGAAACAACGTCACCGCTACGAATGATCAGCTCGTCATAAGCCCGTGTCGTTTCGTCGATATTTTTCCGATCGTTTTTTCTGGCCGTTTCTGTTTCTTTGGCATCTTCCGTGCGGTCGATCTGCCCGGAATTCAAACGCTCCGCCATTCCACGTTGTAACGGGGAGACGCTAGAAAATGAACTGAGATAAACCGGTAAAATCGACATGGAAATGGCACAAAAATAAATTGACCGATACAAAAATCGAAACAACATGGCTTGATACAATATCATAGCTTGAATTTCGACACGAAGTCATATTTTTTATCGGCAAAACAAATGAAAATATGTACAGGAATATTGCAGAGTTGATAGAATCCACAAAACCAGAGTCTAAAACACAAGCAAAAGCCCAAGGTTGTGACTTGTTAGCATTGAAGTTTGGGATGTCAGGTAGGGCTCGCACGCCGTGCGAGCCGCGTGTTCGCGTTTTCATGCGGAACCTCGGCATGAAATTTCGCAAGGCCGGTACAGTTCCTGCGAAGGCGGATTTGGACAAACAGGAAGATTTAAAAAAACGTTTTAGAGCCGGAGATAGCGAGAACAAAGGCCGTCGAATCGGTCTTGCTTTTCATGGACGGTGTACATTTTGTACCAGCGGCGTTCCTCGGTTGTCTGTGGTGTTTTGCAAGAGTTTTCATTCGCAGTCCGTTGGGCCGAAAGCGTTGGAATGTCTTCGGTGCCTACGATGTGGTCACTGGTCAACTGACGACTGTAACCAATGATGGTTACATGAATGCGATGACGGTCTGCGACTGCCTCGTCTGTGTCGAAACCGATGACAAAACCGAACTCGAAACTCTCATGACGACAAATTTCCAAAATCTTAATAACAGCATGTTATTGGCGTTGTTGAGTATACACAAGTTTTATCGGCGGAAAACTGACATTGGGGAATTTGTGCAAATCGGGTAGTATTCTCGGATGTCATTTCAATTGATTTATCGGACAAGCGTCTTGAGATTCGCTATTTTCAGCTCGTGAAGGCCCACATGCAGCGCAATTCGGCGGCGACGGCAGCGGGACCGTCGATTCCGGAGGACTTGGCCAGCAGCTTTTCCGCGACCCAGGCGACTTGGCGTTTTTTCGCCAACGAAAAAGTGACGCTCATCGCCTTGAACAGGTTGTGGCTTTGATGAGCGAAGCTCAAACGATGCGATTTCCGACCAAGCTTGTGTACGTGATTGATCGCGAGGCCGAGGAGTTCAAACAAACTTTGGCCAAGTTAAGCGGCAAAAGTCGCAAACGAGGTCGACCGCCAACGTCCGGCATTTTGTTATCCGGCGTTTTGCTGTCCGGCCTCTTCGTACTGCTCAGAATTTTCGACTTTTTGAAGGGCATGAATTTCGACCTCACCAAAATTACCCAACTTCAACATACACTCGCGAACCTCGCTCCAAAACTCAGACTATAACTTGTAGAGATACTTTTGATTAAATGGGCATAAAGATGCTATGATATTAAAATATAATACCCTATCTTATACAAACCCCCTATTTGCCATCAAGGTCCCCAAATATTTTTCAATGACAAAAGTATTTGCTCGTGATAGAATATTTATCTTGTGGCGACCCTATGCGGTCAATCATAGTACAGTGATAAGCAACTAATGATAAGACGGAATTGTAATTGCCGGGTAGATATACTTTTTTGCCGTTCAGGTATAGAGCCCCAAATCACGGCTGCTTTGCTTGCAGTATTTCGGCATTCTTTTCATTGATGATAACGCCCTTTATGATTCTTGCACAGCTACAAGAATAGGTACGAAAGTCAACATCAACTATTTGCAACAGCTTTCTATAAGCTGTTTAATACAAAGACTTACAAAGAGCCAGCGGTGGGAATTGAACCCACAACCCCGGCATTACGAATGCCGTAAAAAAATCAAGTGAATTTTTTAACAAATAGTTGTAACTTCTTTGGCATTATACCATTGACGAAATTCAGGTCAAGAGTTTTTTGGGATTTTATTACAGGTACAAAAACAGGTACACAAAAGAATCACATGTCCAGTTTTCAAGGGACACCACAACCTTATCAATTAACTTGTATTCCTTCATTTCATCGTTTTCCACATTTCTATGCGTTTTTCACATTCATCATGTGGTAAACGAAATGCGCTGTTCTGCAAAATACTTGCCATCTTTTTGGGGGAAACATATCCATGATTAACCAACTCATCAAAAACCCAAAGTAGCCCACAAACTTTGATTTTTTGACTTTCGGCAAAACGCCGTAATTGGCTATCCCCCGAAAGGAGTATTGTAGACAATCCAAGCTGTTGCGATAGCCACACAACAGAGCAATCAGGAATACTTAACTTATGTGCATCTTGGCGCAAACCCAGAACCTCATTCAACTCGGTAGGATCAAGTGAATGAGAGGTTAGCTTGCTCTTTTGTGAAGCAGACAGCTTGGGGGTTTGTATTTCAGCAAGTACCAAATCTGTTATGTGATTGTCACAAGGAAGCTGAAAGAAAAGATCAAGTAGTTCTGCATTAAGTAAATCAATCAGGATATTAGCATCCTGAACTACAATATTCACGAGATCAACTCCAATGATTCACTAAATTCATCAAGCGATTTTTCCGCTAAAGAAGCACACATTGAAAGACTTAATACTTCAGTTGCTGCGGCTCGCTGCAAAAGTTGCTCAAATCTATTGCATTCCTCATGTCCTGAATAATGACCAGGTTCTGCTTTACGATAACCATATTGATTCATCGTGATACAGAATCTTTTATAATACGCATCTGAAATCAAATCCAAGTCTTTGGCACGTGCCATAATAGCAGCAATTGAAATACCGTAATCCTCTTTTATCGCAACCAATTCACTGATTGCGATACTATTTCGTTTCCCCCCAAATTCATTTCGGAATACATTTTCAGGTATCAAAAGTGCCCCTGCAAATCGGTGGCAGAGTTTTTCAATATCTTTTTCTGAAAAGTGAGACGAGAAATTAAGCATTAAATGGCCGACTTCATGAAGTGCGGTAAACCGTAATCGATCAATCTGGTACATGCCATTCAGAACGATAAATGGAATCTCTCCACAAATTCCAGAAAGACCATCAAAACGTTGATCCAAATCAGTTAAAAATATCTTGAAACACTCACGTTCCAATATCTCAAGAACACCAAAAATTGCATCCGTACCAAGATGCCACGCATTTCTCGTTGATTGGGCAGCCGTTTCAATATCACTGGGGTTTGATATAGTGATATTCAACAGAGGGTTCTTAAAATTTGTTCCAATCCCAAGCGATTCTTCAAGGAACAAATAGCGTTCAAAATAATTTTCTGCGTTCTGTTGAATTTGAGTAATCGTTTTTTGGCTTAAACTACTTTTTTTACGAAAATCAACGTTGTTTAATTGAACCGTAAAAGGTCGAAAAAAGAAGTCAACAGGACGTTTTAACTTTTCAGACAATAACAATAGAATAGTTGAATTTGGAAACGCTTTACTGTTTTCGTATTTATGAACCATGTTATGGCTGATTCCGAGACAATCTGCCAACTGGCGCAACGTCAACCCTTGCGTCATTCGAGCAATGCGGAGACGTTTGGAAAAAATCTCTTGTTGGGAAAGGGTCGATTGCATGATGAGACACCACTACACAGTAAACCTATTAAACCTATATATCATTATCGGTTGACAACTCTATGATATTATACACTGTTTGTCAACCCGGATCAACTTTTTTCATATTGTGCTTACAATAATTTTACACACAAGGCGTTTTTTGACATACAAAACCCACGCAAAGTGACGTAATCCATTTTATATATTGATGTTATGTAAACTAAAAAACCAAAAGAATTTCAATGACAAAATGTCCGGTTTCTGATAAAATATCCAGTTCACGATGAAATTAGCAAAAATATATAATGGGCAAGTATGTCATGAGTAAATATCCAAAAATTAGTGCTTCCTATTGGGCTACAGGGCATTTCCAGCGTTCACAGTTTGGTAAATTTATTGGTTGGGTGCAAAATGACAATAATGCACCACAACTTATCAGGGCTTATAATGGGCATATCAATCTTGCCGGGCAACCAGCAATTCTCATAACACGAGAATCAACGAAAGCACAATTCGACGATGGGCGTTATCAAGGACAACTCAAAAAATTACAAACATTTTGTAAGACGCATAATATGCAAGTCATTGAAACATGTAACATGTGTGGCAGTGCGGTGTTATCTCATTTGGATGAATTGTTTAACTCCTTATATTTAGGCTCGGAATTTCATGTAATAAAGAATGTCAGTTTGCCATATTTCGCCAAATTGGAAACCACTATAAGAAAATCACTGCAAAAATATAAACAAATTTACGTATGCTTTACATCGAAGGATAGAGTGATTCGACCATGTGGATTCAAATCGAACGATGCCAGCAACCACCCCTATACAGATAGCGACTATATCCTATTTCTTTCATGGTTGAATTTTTGTTTCGGAGAGGATGTAAAGAGAATTAATTTTGTGTTTTTAGGCAAAGCAAAAACAGCACGAAGTGAACAAACAAAGTGGGGAATGGAAAACAAAGGCAAAATGGGAGGAAGGCCCAAAATTACCAAGCCTGGGGAGAAAAAAGCCACAAGAGAAGCCTGGGAACCACAAGTAATTGATATGGCAGGACAGGGCTACACTATGTCCCAAATCATGGCAAATATCCCAGAAAATTCTACATGTGACCGTAATGTGAGACGATGGCTACAAAAAGCAGGCATGTCTCGACCAAACGGTAGACCCCAAAAAAAACCGGACATTTCTAGTGAAAAATAAACCGGACATTTTTTGAAAACCACATCTTTTTGTGTTGTTGTAAGTTATTTATTTTTCAATGCCTTAAATGCTATGGTTATAGTTGCTTCAAGAGAGGAAAAGGGACAGTGCTTTTCTCTCATAATAATCATTATTTTCAATTCCATTATAACACCTTTGAAGTAAATACAATTTGAGTACATTTTTTATATTCAAACTATGGCATGACAATAAAAGGTTTGAAAATTCTGGTATTGAATAAAAAACAAGGATATTCTCACTTCCTTTTTTCCTTGTCCCTTATATCACACCCTTATACGCTTTTCTATTTCTGTATTTTGTAAACTTATTCTGAAAGTTGCATCCCTGTATGTTGAAATGGGTTTACATTGATGGGAATTGATGAATTGTGTATATGATGGTAGTGATTGATGTTTGATTGATCTTTGTTGTATTTATTAGCAGTGTTTCCTTTTTTGGAATAGCGTGACATTATTGTAAATATTGTCACATGTGAATGTGATTTATGTTGCTATTTTGGGTTTACTCTTTATATCGATTTTTGACCAAGTATCTATGTTATTCAGTTAAAATTCAATAAATCGATTTTAAAGCATCTAACAGGCTCATAGAACGCGATTTATGAAATTGCGGTAATTTGCGGCTTGTGTTCTGCAAGGGCGATAAGAGGCAACTAGGGGGGGGTTAAAAATGATTTAGTGATTCTGTGTTAAAATCAATGCCTAGAATAGCATCAATTAAAATACGTGATATACACAAAATAAACAATAAGTGATGCAGCAAATTAGCAAAAATAGTAATTTTGTTATTTCAAAAAAATATGACAAATTTAACGATTATGGTATTTTTTTATTTGACGTAGGTCGGGAAGCCTGGTAGATTGATGACTGTCGCTATTGGTATAAGTCTTTTGTTCTATTATACTTGCGATGAATTTTATGTCAAGTTTATGATTTCAATTTTTTAGAATTATGGGGTAAAATAAATGATGGAATTTGAAACCGTAAGAAGTACCTTTTTAAAACGCCATGAATCCAATTGTCGCCCTCTGATAGCTGCCAAGATACCAGAATGGCAAGACAAGTATGGTGAACGCTATGTGTATTTTGAGGATTTAAGGAAATACCTGATAAGAAGAGGGTTTGAAGGTGAATTATCTTGTGAATTAACTGTAACGATTATTGAGGACAGAATATTCTTTTCTCAAGCTGAGGTGGTTGATATAGTGTGTAGTGTATGGACGGGTGAGCGATTCTGGAAAGAATAGTATCTCAAAAATCTAAAGTGGGAGTGAGATTTTTCTCTCCCCACTTTTTAAATTACGGAAATCAAAAAAATTACGGGGCCAAAATGAATAAAGAAGCAAAAATAAATTTATCTCTCTTTTGAATAATGCTGCTAATATGCACCAAGCATTGTGTTCTGTGGTGAAATGCACAATTTTCTGGCATTGTAACACGTTGCGTTTTTACTTTGAAGCCCACAAATCAAAACCTTTTTTCCTGTATAATCTCAATATCGTGGGTGTCTTATAAGAATATTTCTAGGTAACTAGGGTGCTTCCATCTTGCGATACCACAAAGTATTAAGCGTACCATAACATCTTCTTTTCTTTCCCGGACAAAAAGAATAATTCCTGATATATTACATCTCCAATGAATCTTAAAATATTTTTTCGCAAATTTTTTTTTTCAAAAGGAGAATAAAACTATGAAAAAAAATAAAAAAAATGTGGCAGCAAGCCCAGATGATGAAAATAACAATGACGGTTCCTCGCTTGATTTCTCAAAAATGAAAAGCATATTCCGAAGTGAGATTTCACTTAGCCAAATGCAAACAATCATTCAAAAAACAGGAGAGCTAGCGGCTGAAGGTAATTTAAGGGCTGTAAGCCTTGTTTGGTCGATGTATCAGTTTTTCTCACAACCAAGTTCGAGTTTAGAAAAAAATGAAAGACGGGATGAATGGAACTGTGATGTTCAAAAACTTATCTTCCCACCAACTCAATCAGAATTGCCTTGTAAAAAGACAAACCGGAAAAAGAAATAAAGCTGAGGTGGTGATATGAAAGAAGAGAAAACCAATTTCTACGGGCCAAACAACAACCCTTTTGACACCACACAGGAGTATTTTGAGCATAACATTCCCCCATTTTATTATGTGGATGCTATAAAAAATACAAATCAGCCTTGTGGCATCACGGAATTACGCAGAATGATTACCCCTCAACTCAAGCCGACTTCTGAATATGATGTGGTTAATTCGTTGAGTGACTTATTAAAGAAAAACGAGTCTTGAACTTTGATTGCTGTTGCGAAATTATTCTTATCTACCTCCTTTACAATATGAAAAAAACACGCCTTTTCACTTGTAATGAATTTCAACAACAGTTAAAATGAGTCGTGTAAATAAAAAACCGGCAAATTTGCCGGTTTACATATTGTTTTCGCAAGTTATTGCCAATATTTTTTGTCAAAAATACCACCCGGTTTTTCCGGTTTTGATAAAAAAAGAAAAATCCTGTGGACATGCGCTCCTCTGTATTGGGGATCGTCATGCACAGGACTTGCAGCTGTTTCTGTATTGACAATCCCAAAAGATAGTTGATATTGTACGCATGAAATACGTACACTTCAGTGGTATGAAGTTGAAACGCTGTAGGAGGCAACTTGGCGTTCCCCTTCTTTTTTAGGTGGTCTCGCCACTTGTCAGCCCTATAGTAGCACGATTACTGATCAAAAAAATATCCGATGGTTATGTGTTTTACCAATAATTGAAATTTACTACATAAATCGACAAGAGAATATAGCAAGAGACAGAAAGCACGGTTCTGGGGCATTAAAAATCATTGCAACCAACACGACCGATGAAGGGGAATCAAAAATGGACTGGTTTTATTATAACGAAACTGGACAAAAAATTGGGCCGATCAATGTGCCGACACTTAGGGAGTTGGTAAAATGTGGCATAATAAAACAGGACACGATCATTGAAAATAGTAATGGGCGGTCTTCAAAAGCAGGGGATGTGAAAGGGTTGAAATTTCCAAAACCAGCAACTCCGGCATCGCCCACCATTCAACAAGATGCGTTGCCAAATACCCCATCTGGTTCTCCAAAACGTGTGGCTGTGCCATTACCTTCAACAGAGGTATCGTCACCATTTGCACCGATCAATCTTGGAAATGCCTATGGTGCGGTATTGTCAAATGAAATTAATAAGCCTTTTACAGAATCAAATATAATGAATGGCGGTAGAAGCGCGAGTGGAAGGCTTCAAGCCATCGAATACGAACCTGTTGTATATACCCCTCGAAATGCAAATTCAGTCTGGCTTGATTTCTTTAGCATCCTATTTGATGGAACCCCTCCTGCAACAGGCGGTATCTTTAATGATCATGGAAAGCCAGTCATACCTCAAATTACATCAAGTGATGGAAACATATTGAAAATTCGCGTGCTTGATTCTGGAAATATAGAGTATTTCTTTTGCTATCCTGGAACTGTGAACGTGAAATTTCAGGTTGGAAATGAAACTGTAATCAGGTCTGTTCAAGTTATTGAAGTACCGATTACAGTTCAATTATTCATCAATTCAACCACACAAAAAAAACGTATTCAACTCGGAATTTCACCTATGGAAGGAACTGCAAGTACGGTTCGAGAAACAATTCAATGTCTAGGGTTTCCAGATGAAGAGATTGAATTGAGTGTTGAATATCCGCAATCTCTTTTTGGCAATGGGTTAGTTTATGGGATTTATGATCCTGAATTTCGACAAGCCAAGCATTTGAAATACCACCAAAAGTATCCTGGTTTGGTGGTATCCGTCATCGGTGGGCAAGTCTTTGCAATCTCGTCCTACTCTGCAAATTACGACCACCACAATAACAACAAACATTCATCTTTCCTTCTTGACCATCGCGTTAAAGAAAAAGATACTCCAAGATTGACCAC
>JGI994J12354_10005681_pt1 | contig 10669 bp, 10 predicted proteins | sample IntmicLarv3ML3BL_FD_12354 | JGI IMG/M metagenome (IMG submission 12354)
GGGTTGCTTGGGCGAGCAGTAAAACGAAGTTTTACGACCAGCCAAATAAATTGTTCACCCGCCACCTTCGATTCAAGTCTGCGACTTAAATCTTAGTGGTGGGGGATTTCTGTCTTGAGTTAAAGCTATTCGGAAACTTGAGCAAGCTGACGTAAACTGCGTTAAAGCATCGCGGTTTCCGAACAGCTCTATTGAATTTGTTTCACGTCTTCGTCGTCATCAGACGAAACTTTTTCGAGTATTTTTTGTTCCAATTCCGTTTGAGACGGTATATTGCTCACTTCGTCAAATTCGTTAATATCATAAAATTCATCGAGATTTTGCTTATTCAACATTTCATAATAATCATTAATGATTTTATCAACAATGTGATTTTCGCTGAAATCGCCGTCATTCAGCATCAAAATTTTATCCCAAATATTATTATAAAATAAATCTAATTCTATAATTTCTTTTCTTAAATTTTCAATATCTTTTTGCAATCCTTGCTGAAGCTTTTGTTTTTCCTCCATTCCCAAGTTTTTAATAAACTTAGAAATTGACGGCTCTGTTATTTTCAAATCGTTAATATCTAAAAAACTTTCGATTTCATTTTCCACGCGATAAGCGAATTTTCTGACCGTATCATATCGATTTGAAATGTATTTATATTTTTCCGATTCTTTCAAACGGTTTCTTAACATTTGTGAATTGGTTACTTTATATTTTCTGTATTCGTTCTTTAAAAAGTTATTGTAATGCGAGATAACCGCGTTTTTTTCATTTAATAAATCTCCGGTATATTTTTGCTTTTTATAATTCATTTTCAGTTTATTTCTGAATGTTTTATCCAAAACATATAAGAAAAATAAAAGTCCCGATGACACCGTTGCGACCGAAAACCACGGCGTTAAAATATCAAACGAGCCGAAAAGTCCGCTGTATATAATTCCGCAAACGCAAACCGCAAAACTAAAGAAAATCATTATGGAAACTGTTTTGACAATTCGTATTCCCCAATTCAAAAGTGATTCTTCATATTCAAGCTCCGCCCGCTCGCCCGCGATTCGCCCGATTTCATTTCTGATTGCTTTTTGCTTTTTTTCGGAATCGACGATTCTGGGCAATCCGGCTTTTGCGTCCTCTCCGGATTCCGTTAAAAAATTTAAATTTTTATCGAAAGAAACCAACTCTTCATACAATCTCGTTTTCTCTTTCGCGACTTCCAAATGTTTAAACGCCAATCCCTCAAATTCTTTAATCGCTCTGTCATCAAGATTATTGAATGTTTTTAACTCGTGCATTTTTATCTCTGTTTCTTTAATTTTTTTCTTTATGTCCTCTTTGTTTTTTATAGTCTGTAGAGCTTTATTCGCAAGCTCAACAACCGTGTTGATATAAATATATAAGTCGCCGCCCTCTTCGAGTGAAATCAAATGCTGTTTAAATTCTCTTTTATCTTCAATATCTTCCTTGATGGCTTTCTTTTTAAACGAATGAAAAAAATCAACCACATTGCTAAAAACGTTTATTTTATCTGTCATCTTCTGTACACTCCCACCGCAATATTTATCCTTGAGTCGCTATCGACATAAAACGCGAAACAACTTAACCAATTTTTTGTTTTATAAAAAATAATTTTTTATTTTAGATATTTTAATATTCGGAATGTTCAATGTGTTTGTGATTATTTTTCAATAGACCTGTTCGGAAAAAGGTGGTTTCCGAACAGCTTTAATAAAAATAAAAATCGCTTATCGTCTATTAACATTTTTCAAAATGAAAGCCACTTTAATGCAGTCTATCGCAATAATCATGCTGTATTCTTCTTTCATGTAATGCAAAATTTTATTTTGTTTTTTTATAACGATATAATCTTCCGCGGAATCGCCGTCTTTCCAGATTGTCAACAATGAATGGTCTTTATTTTCAACAAGTCGCCATTCATATTGAGTAACGTTTTTTATGTAATAGTTTTCATTGCAATCAAACGTTTTAAAAAGTTCTTCGCATTTTTCTATGTATTCATTTATCACTTTCAAATCAAATGCCCCTTTACTTTAGTTTTTCTTGATTATATCAACTAAAAGATGCCGATTCAATATAAGCTTAAAAAATTAAAATATTAAAAGATTAACTTTTACGAATCCGATTCATTAAACCCGTTTAAGTTTCCAAACAAGTCTATTACATTTTTTACAGAAAAATAATTTTTCTTTCGGCAGACTCGAAAGCAAATAAATTTAAAAGCATAAAATTTTTTTCTAAAATACAATAGACCTCCTCGGAAACTTGAACAAGCTGACGAGAAACGCGTTAAACCATCGCAGTTTTCGTCAGCTTTAAGGTGGTTTCCGAGGAGCTTAAATGTTTATTTGGTGGGGGTTTTCAGCCTTGAGATAAATTCTTTTCCATAATTCAAAAGCATAAAATTTTTTCTTTAAGTTAAAATATTACCGAAATTTAAAATAATAGTTAATTTTTTTGATATTTTGTATTATAATATGAATACGCTAATCTTTATCATTAGAGTTGTTCGGAAACTACCTTTTTGTCGGCTTGTTTAAGTTTCCGAAAGCTCTGTTGAATTTTTTTTCACAAAGGAGGAAGTGGCTTGAGGAGTAAAGTTACAATTTCAGAAGTTGCAAAAGCCGCCGGTGTTTCTACCACAACGGTTTCTCGGGTTATGTCCGGCACAGGTCGTATAAGCGAATTGACCAGACAAAGAGTTTTTTCTGTTATAGAGCAATTGGATTATCAACCCAGTGCAATCGCGAAAGGTTTAATCGAGTCCAAAACTTATAATATCGGGCTTATGTTATCCCCAAAAACCGAAGATTACAACATTTACGAAAATAATTTTTTTCAATTGTTTTTGCAAGGCATCGTTTCCGTTTTGAAAAAATATCAATACGATGTCGTTATCGCATACGGAGATGAAAAAGACCCTCGCGCTTTAGAAAAATTTATTAAGCGTCAAAAAGTTGAGGGTTTAATTTTGATTAAATCTTTGGTCGACAGCCAAAATATAATTAAATTAAAACAAATGTCATTCCCGTTTGTTGTCGTTGGTGAGCCGAATATTCCCGATGTAAATTTTATCGATACCAATAATTCGGAAACAATGTTTGAACTTACACAAAGATTGGCGGAAACATGCGATAACAGAATCGCTCTTATTGCATCGGATAAAGAACTTTACAGTAACGCTCTACATATAGAATCTTATAAAAAAGCTTTGAAGCACAGAAAATTATCTGTAAATAACGATTACATTTATATTGGCGATGACTTTTTTAACAGGCAGGTCTTTTTGGATAATTTTATTACCGACAGTAAGAACGATAAATCAATAATTACAATAGATTATAACTCATTGCTGTACACAATCAACTTTTTGAGAGAACGCGACATTAAAATTCCGGAAGAAGTTCAAATCGTTACGTTTAATGATAATCAACTTTTAACTTTATTTTCTCCGTCGATAACTTCTGTGGAGATGCCCGTGAGAGAAATGGGCGAAAAAGCCGCATTAACTTTGCTTAATACTATTAATAACGAAGAAACTTCCGACGGTTTCATTTTAGAAAATACGATTATGTACAGAGAATCAACCAGATAAATATTATGGGAGACGAATATCTTGATTGAAAAAAAGTTTACATTTTTATCTTCAAACAAAGAATATACGATAGCCGCGAAAGTTTGGGAGCCCGAAAACATGCCGATAAAAGGCATCGTGCAAATTTCTCACGGCATGTCTGAATATATAAACAGGTATAAAGATTTCGCAAAATTTTTATGTGACAACGGATTTGTGGTTTGCGGAAACGACCACGCGGGTCATGGCGAATCTTCAAATAATCTTTTCGGGCATTTCGGAAGAGGTCACGGCGGAATCACNTTGGTTTTAGACACCGGTTACGTTACAAAGCATCTTAAAAAAACATATAAAAACGTTCCCGTATTTTTGTTAGGACACAGTATGGGTTCTTTTGTCGTGAGAATTTTTTGTTATTACAATTGGACTCACATCGACGGATTAATTTTGTCCGGTACATCCGGCTCGACGATGGGAACATCACAATTAATAAAATTATTAAATATTGCTATACTGCTCGGAAAAGCCGAAACTCCGGCTTGGCTTGTCAGCAAACTTAGATACGGAAAATTAAATTCCAGACTTGAAGAAAAAGTTACTCGCTTTGATTGGATTTCACGCGATAAAGAAGTCGTTGATAAATACATAAACGATAAATTATGCCGTTTCACGTTCACATACAAGGGATTTAAAGATTTATTTGAAATGCTTCAATTTATTAACACTGATAAATGTATACAGCGATATAAAAAAGATATGCCGATTTTAATGATTTCCGGTACGAATGACCCAATCGGCGGCGTTAACTCAAGCGGTGTTTTGGAGGTTTATCGCAAATTTTTAAAATACAATATTAAAGATGTTAATATAAAACTTTATAAACATGCACGGCACGAGATTTTAAACGAAATAAACCGCGAGGAAGTCTATAATGATATTTTGAAATGGCTTAATAAACGAATTTAATATTAATTTTTGAAAAATTATAAATTTCCTAATTAGACCTGTTCGGAAACAGCTTTATTGATATTTTTTTACTGCTTGTGTACAAATTAAATATCGAAACAAAGTGAACCAGCGCGCTCTCTCGCTTGGCTCATTGCCATCGCGAAAATAAAAATCTTCTCTAAATATTTAACGCCGTAAAATTATTTTTATGAAAATAAAAAACATATCTAAAATTTTTACCTACGAAAATCAGAAAGGGCAGTGTGGACAGCGTCCACGGTTTTAGCGAAAAAACTCTGGGAGAAAAAAAATGGATTTATTCGACTATCAAAGAGAAAAAAATTTAGAAAAAGACGCGCCGCTTGCATCAAAAATGCGCCCGCAGACTTTAGAAGAATTTGTGGGGCAACATCACATCGTCGGCGAGGGAAAATTATTATACCGCGCGATTAAAGCGGATAAAATTTCGAGCGTTATTTTTTACGGACCGCCGGGGACGGGAAAAACAACTTTGGCGAAAATTATCGCTAATTCAACGAAGAGCATTTTTAAACAATTAAACGCAACGACGTCGGGCGTAAAAGACATAAAAGAAGTTATTGAAAATGCGAAAACTTCGATTTCTTTGCATGACGCGCGGACTATTTTATTTGTAGACGAGATTCACCGATTTAATAAATCACAACAAGATACACTGTTGCCATACGTTGAGGACGGCACAATAATTTTAGTCGGAGCGACGACCGAAAATCCTTATTTTGAAGTTAATAAGGCACTTGTATCACGCTCGATAATTTTTCAATTAAAATTATTGGGAAAGGAAGATATTAAAAAAATTATAAATCGGGTTTTAAACGATAAAGAAAAAGGCTTGGGAAAATTAACGATTTCGATTGATGAAAGTGCTTTGGATTTTATCGCGGATATCGCGGACGGCGACGCCAGAAAAGCAATCAACGCCGTTGAATTAGCCGTTTTGACAACGAATCCCAATGACAAAAATGAAATTGAAATAAATTTGGAAATTGCGGAGGAGTGTGTTCAAAGGCGTTCAATAAATTATGATAAAAATTCGGATAATCACTACGACACGATTTCCGCGTTTATAAAAAGTATGCGCGGCTCAGACCCGGACGCCGCGGTTTATTATTTGGGCAGAATGTTATACGCGGGTGAAGACCCGAAGTTTGTGGCGCGAAGAATTGTTATATGCGCATCGGAGGACGTCGGAAATGCAGACCCGCACGCTTTGCAAGTCGCTGTTGCGGCGGCACAGGCAACGGATTTTATCGGTATGCCGGAATGCAGAATTATTTTGGCGCAAGCGGTTTTATATATTGCGTGCGCGCCGAAAAGCAACGCGGCGATTATGGCGATTGACAACGCCATGAATGATGTTCAACATATCGGAATCAGCGGTGTTCCTTATCATTTAAGGGATGCGCATTATTCCGGCTCGAAAGAATTATATAAAGGGCATGAATATAAATATGCGCACAGCTACCCGAATAATTATGTTGAGCAACAATATTTGCCCGATGAATTAATTGATAAAATTTATTATGAACCAACGACAAACGGAATCGAAAATAAGATAAAAGCATCTTTGGAAAAATTGCGGGAAAATAAAAAACTATAGCGGAGGAATTATCATGGACAAAAAAATTATCACGGTAACGATGGAAAAAGCTAAACATATCGCACTTATCGCGCATGACGGCAAAAAAGACGAATTGGTTGAGTGGGTTATAAAATACAAAGAAACGCTCAAAAATCACGTTCTTTATGCAACAGGAACAACAGGCGCGATTTTAAAAAAGAAAACGGGATTGGACATAACTATTTTTAACAGCGGACCGCTTGGCGGTGACCAACAAATCGGCTCAAGAATTGTAGAGGGCGAGATTAACATAATTATATTTTTGTGCGACCCGTTGGAATCTCAGCCGCATGAGCCGGACGTGCGCGCGTTACTAAGAATCGCAATGGTTTACGATATTCCTTTTGCGAATAATTTATCAACGGCGGATTTTATTATGACATCGCAATTTTTAGACAGTGAGTATTCTCGCGAAATAGAAGATTACAAAAGTGCCATTCAAGCACGAATGGAAAAATATATGGAGTGAACCACCTCGCCACAAGCGGACGAGGTATCGGTTAATATGCACGCGGCAAGCCGCGAGGTATTAAACCTGTTCACTCGCGGGCATTCGCAAATGTGAAAGCACGCTCTCTCGCTTGGCTCATTGCCATCGCGAAAATAAAAATTTTACCGAAGAAACGGGCGACACTTATTTGTCTGCCGCAAAGAAAGGAGTTTTTAAATTGAAAAATATTTCTATTTTAGGCGCGGGGAGTTGGGGTACGGCTATCGCGATACTTCTCAATAACAACGGGCACAAAGTTACGTTGTGGTCTATCGATAAAGAGCAAATAAATACTATTTTGACAAATCGCGAAAACAAAGGTTTTCTTAATGATGTGAAAATTCCGGAAGAAATAGAAGTTACAAACGACAACGAAAGCGCGATAATCGACAAAGACATTTTGGTTATCGCAGTCCCGTCAAAAGTTGTAAGGTCGGTTTGCGAACTTTTTAAATCGTACATAAAACCGAATCAAGTTATTGTAAACCTCTCAAAAGGTTTTGAAGATGAATCACTTTTGCGATTATCCGAAGTTATTAAAGAAGTTTATCCGCAAAATAAATTCGTTGCATTGACAGGACCGAGCCACGCAGAAGAAGTTTCCTGCAATCTGCCGACAACCTGTGTTTCATCATCTTCAAACTTGGAGGACGCGAATTATATTCAAGATATTTTTATGAATCATACTTTTAGAGTTTATACAAATACGGATTTAGTCGGCGTTGAAGTCGGCGGCGCATTAAAAAATGTTGTCGCTTTAGCCGCCGGAATATCGGACGGAATGGGATTCGGCGATAACGCAAAAGCGGCATTGATGACGCGCGGACTTTCCGAAATCGCACATCTCGGAGTTGCGATGGGTGCGGATTCAAATACTTTTAACGGATTAACGGGAATCGGCGATTTAATTGTTACCTGCACGAGTATGCACAGCAGAAACAGGCGCGCCGGAATTTTAATCGGCAAAGGGAAAACTCTCAAAGAAGCTTTGGACGAAGTAAAAATGGTCGTTGAGGGCGTTTCAAATTCAAAAGCGGCTTATGAACTTTCAAAAAAATATAATGTTAATATGCCGATTGTCGAATCTATCTATAAAGTTTTATTTGAAGATTACAGCGCGCACCTCGCCGTGAATAATTTAATGACGCGTGAAAAAAAATCCGAAAAAGCTATTGAAAAAAATATGCTCGACGGGATTTAAAAATATAATCGTGCGTTTACGGGCGAACATGCTAACAGCGGAAGCGAAAATTTGAGTGCGGTTGCGATTTTAAATTAACATAAAAAAAGACTTTGTGAAGAAATATCTCCGCAAAGTCTTTAATCATTTTATCCCCTAAAGCAATTTATCTTTTGTTATAAAACTCTTTGTCTTTCGTTTTAAAAATCTTATCTTTCGTTTAATTTTAATTTCATCTTTCGTTTTTATAAAATTCATCTTCCGTTTTTAATTTTTTATCTTTCGTTTGTTGTCTTTAGTTTTTTTTAAAACATTTTTTCTTTGTACTTCCTATTCCATTTTTTCGGCATTGTCAATAACTATTTGTCCCTCAAAAACGTAAGCGTTATTTAATTGCATAACTTGTGTGAAGAAGTTCAAAGGTATATAAGTCGAACCATCAACTATTTCCGGAGCAATTCCCAAATTTATAGGAGCCATTCTCGCAAAAGTATAATAGTCTTCGTCAACTTTAAATGTAACTAAATTTCCTATTGAAATAGTTCTTGTTTCGCCGTTCCAAACAACCTCATGCCCCAAAGCTTCAACTATGGCGCGGAAAGGAACCATAACGGCTGAACCTTTCATGTATGCGCCTTTAACGTCGAGAATTTTGTCCTCAACAACAATATCCATTCCCGCAACATCAACCACTGAAATTTCCGGTGTAGCTGTTTCTGCGTCGATAACAGGCACTGTCGGCATGTTTGTTTCCAAATCTTCAACAGCAGGCAATTGCGGAGTTTTTTCATAATCTAAAACCACAATGTTTTGCGGGTTAACTTGTGCAGGATAGCTGGGCATTACCATTGTATAACTTAAAACTAAATTTTTATCAGCCAAAGTTCCTGTGTATTCGTTGCCGTCTTGGTCAACTATTTTTGTGTGCTCAACAACATTCACTTTTAAAGAACCGTCTGAAGATAAAAGATTTTCGTCAAATTTTCCGACGTAAATATTTTGTGCTTCGGCTTTAGTTGCGAGTACAACCGCTTTGTATTGCGGCGGATAAATCATAAGCGCAGGTAAATTTCCGTCATAATAAACTACGATTTCATCGCCTGCCGCAAAAGCTTTTCTGTCTTTTTTCAAGATGTAAGTATCTTCCGTAACAGTGATTTCTGCGCGATTGCCTTTATCGTCTTCAATCATTATTTTGAAAACATCGCCTTGTGTTGTTGATACAATTTTTCCTTCAACTTTCATAAATCTTTCCTTTTTAGCTTCGGTTTCCGTCTCTGCTTCCACTTTCGCAACCGTACCTTTAGTTTCTATTTTAATATTATCACCAAACACGGCTACAGGTGCTAAAGACATCATTACCGCCGTTAAAACTACTAATTTTTTCATAATTAAATTCCTCCTATTTTTTGAATTTTTATTTTTTTAATGCAACTTGTTTTTAATTAATAATTTTTATTTTTTAAAACTTATACTCATATAACGGAGAAAAAAAAATTAAGTTCCGTGATTATAAAAAAATTATAAAAAAAATTAAAAATATTTTTTTTAATCCTCTTGCGGTAATATTTCTATCCAATGCTCATCGAGGTCTTTTATAAAATATAATCCCATATCTTTATTCTCATAGCACACCCAGCCGTTTTCCTTATGAAATTCAAAAACTTTATCGTAATCTTCCGAAACCGTGAGGCATAAATGTACTTCGTTGTCGCCCATGCTGTATGGCTCTATCCTGTCTCTCAGCCAAGTCAATTCAAGTGTGAAGTCCGTTTTATTATCAGTCAAATATACTAAAATAAACGAGCCGTCCTCACTCTCCTTTCTTCTCTTTTCGGTTAATCCCAAAGCTTTTTTATAAAATTCCAAACTCTTTTTTAAATCAAAAACGTTAAAATTATAATGTGCAAATTTTGCTCCCATATTCATAATATTATTTTACTTGCTACTTAAACAATCGTCAATAATCGCTTATTTAAATAGCATCTCCTTTCCTTTTATTATTTTAAAATTATTCTTAAAACACCGGTTTTTTTAAGTGTTTTTAAAACTTTTTCAAATGTATTTCATTATGTTTACAAATTAAATTCTGTCGATAGTACAACGAATCTTAATTAAAAAATTACGAGCGCCGCCGATTAAAGTTGATTTGTTTAATGATACCCTACGATTTTTGTTTTTATCACCCTATCGATTTGACTACTCTAATATAAAGAAGTATAATCAAAGTGTAACATATTTTTATCAAGTTCACAAAAAATAGAAAGGTTTTGATTGTATGAATAAAAAAATTCCGGCATCACGAATCTTCGCCGTTTTAGTCTTGATAGCACTTATCGTTTTAAAAGTATTCAGTGCTCTGAGTACACCAATATTTATAATTTATTTTACAGCTGTCTCAGTTTGTTTATACATGATTCAAAATCTTACTAAAGTCAAAAAAACTGAAACAAGAGAAATATTTTTTGTAATTTCGGTAGCCGCAATCGGGGTAATTGCGATTTTAATTGTTCCGATAACCATAGGATTTATTTCTTAACATTACAAATTTAATTTTATTGCAAATCGAAAGATATTAAAAGGGCGACCGTGCAGATTGCCCTTTATAAATTGAATTTTAACTCAAGACAGAAATCCCCCACCAAATAAGCATTATATTTTCATTTAAAAGAAAAGCTATTTCAAAAAATAAATTCTTATCTTTAAATTAATTATCTAAATTAATTATTTTCACCGCAATTAAAAGCTTCACCCAAAAGAATTTCCAATCCGTGTTTTAATTCAGGCAAAATAAACTCCAAATTTTCTTTC
>JGI994J12354_10005682_pt1 | contig 10664 bp, 8 predicted proteins | sample IntmicLarv3ML3BL_FD_12354 | JGI IMG/M metagenome (IMG submission 12354)
ATCGGTCTTTCCGCCGCCCGCCTGTTCGCTAACTTGCTCAGCACTCGCCGCGTCATTCTCCAGCCTTGTATCCTGGCTCTGTGTTTTGTCGGTTCTTTCGCCATTCAGAATCAGATCTTTGACGTTGGCGTGATGGTGCTTTTCTCAGTGATCGGTTATGCGATGATAAAATTGAGCATTCCCCGTGCCCCCATCGTCCTGGCGCTTATTCTTGGACCATTGATGGAAAGTAACCTGAGGCGCAGTTTCAATATTTATGGTGACGGATTCGAAGTGTTCTCTGCATTCCTTCACAGGCCTATGGCTGTGGGTATTGCTCTGCTCACCGTGTTGCTCTTCCTGTATCCTTTTATGCGGGCTTACTTTGCGCGCAAAAGGCAGGGGTAAACAGATTTTTCGAGAATATACGGAAATAGTTTCAGGATGCATTGCGCATCAAAGCCATTGTTCGTCCGTGTTGTAACGTTATAACTCATCATGTCATAAGGATTTATTATGGCTGCTACAGTTTTAGTACCTCAGAAGACACTGACTGTTTTTACGACCAATGTTCTGAAAAAATACGGAATGCCGGATGAGGATGCCACCTACGCGGCTGACTGCCTTGTGCGGACGACGCTGTGGGGCATTGATTCCCATGGCATCATACGGTTGCTTATTTATTCCGAACGTCTTGGCAATGGGGCTCTCAAGCCCGTTCCGAATATCCGGATACTTAAGGAATTCGGTTCGATGGCCCTTATGGATGGTGACGCCTGCCTTGGATACATCGGTGCGCGCGATGCCATGAAAAAGGCGATTTCTCTCGCTAAACAGCATGGCATGGGCAGCGTTCTCATGCGGAACTCCAACCACTTTGGTGCAGCGGGCATTTATGCGCGTGAAGCGGCCAGAGAGGGCATGATTGCGCTTGTTATGAGCAATACGCCGGTTAATATGGCCGCTCCCGGTAGTAAAGGACCGGTTCTCGGTAACCATCCCATCGCGTTTGCCGCTCCTATGTTTGAGGGCGAACCGATGGTATTCGATACCTGCATGTCCGAAGTTGCCGGAGGTAAGTTACTTGTTGCCAAAGAAAAGGGCGAAAAGATTCCCTTTGGCTGGGCAGTGGACAAGGACGGCAACCCGACGGATGATCCGGCAGCCGGATTAGCTGGTGCGTTTTTGCCGTTGGCTGGACATAAGGGATACTGCTTTGCGTTGATGGAAGAAGTTATGACAGGACTTCTGTCCGGTGGCGCCTTTATGAAAGATATCGGCCATCTGTTCAAACAACCCACGGAAACTTGTCATATTAGCCATCATATGCTGGTTATCAATCCTCTGGCTCTTCTGGAAAAGGAAGAGTGGATAAGCAACATGCGGGAATTACGCGATCGGGTACATGGAACCCCTGTGCGTAATGACGCCAAGTTGATCTTCCCCGGTGAAATCGAAGAGGGCGTTGCTGCAAAAAGGGTAAAAGAGGGCATTCCCATGACGGAAACCCTGTTTGCCAGCCTGAATGAAGTTGGCAAACCCTTCGGGTTGTCCATGTCGTTATAGTTGTTATGTCCTTGGGGGAGGCACTCTTTCCTAGGGCCACAGCAAATTCGTTTGAAGCCAAAGGCAACCGGGCCTGTACAGTCCCGGTTGCCTTTGGCTTTGTTCACAATGGTCTTTTTTCTGGCGGAAAGTCTCCCTCCATCATGGAAACGTGCCCCAAATATTCTCTTTATTGACGCCCATTGTCACTTATTGATTCCCGGCATCTCGAAACATCTCAGCATTGCCGAATAAGTACCCTTCTGGAATATGTTTTTAGAGCGGTCATCACGCGAGCAGCCTCTTTTGCGGGTTTTCCCGGCTATAGGGATGAACGCCATTTGGTTCTGTTGCGGAAAAAATAATATTCTTGTTACGGATTCACTTTGCAAAGAATGATATGAAACTTTTGAGTATGTTTTAAGCATGTTTTTGCCGGACGGAAAAATAGTACGGTATGTCTGACAGGTGTTTGTGGGCGAGCAGCGGGCACAGGCTTTACGTTTTGGTTGTCGTCAAACAAGCGCTTAAAGCGAAAATGCTCTGCGGATATACAAAGGAAAAGACGGAGACTTGTGTTCAAAGATTCTTTGGGCGAGGGGTACCGTCTTTTCCTTTGTATGCATGGTGTGTACAGTTTTACTTTTTTGCAAATCTTGCGGCCACGGTCAGCGAGTCAATCATGGATTGAGGGTTGGCGCGTCCTTCGCCTGCTTTACCAAAAGCCGTTCCGTGGTCAACGCTGACCCTGATGATGGGAAGGCCGAGGGTGATGTTCACTCCTGCTAGAGCACCCCAGACGCCGGTTTTCTGGTCAAACTGGAAACCTTGGAGTTTTGTCGGAATATGTCCTTGGTCGTGATACATAACAACGACATTGTCGTACATGCCGCCAGCCATTTTGGAGAACACGGTGTCAGCGGGAATGGGGCCGTCAACGTCAAAGCCTTTTTCTTTGGCAGCATTGATCGCCGGGATTATTTCCTGGTCTTCTTCAAACCCGAAAAGTCCCCCTTCGCTGCAATGAGGGTTAAGTCCGGCAACAGCAATCCTGGGCTTTTCCACACCCATTTTTAGCAGGGCGTCATGGCTTAACTCAATCACTCGGTATACCCTGTCTTTTTTTACTCTGTCGCATGCTTCCCTGAGGGAAACGTGCGTGGAGACATGGGCAACGCGGAAATTATGATCCGCCAGCATCATGCAGTAATCTTTGGTATTGGTCAGGGTTGCATAAATTTCTGTATGGCCCGCATAGTGGTAACCTGCTGCGTTTATGGCCGCCTTGTTGATAGGACCGGTCACTGTGGCGTCAATGTTTCCTTCAAGAGCCAGTTCAATGTTTTTAGCAATATATTCGTAGGAGGCTTTTCCCTGTGCGGCTGTTACTTGTTTGTATTGAAGCTCTTCCGGTTTGAGGTTATTCAAGTCCATTACGTCAACGGTTCCGCAGGCAAATTTTCCGTCTTTCGGTTCGGCAACGATGTTAACAGCCAGATCAAGATTACAAAATTTGATGGCATCGGCTATAGCCAAGGCACTGCCCACACATAGGGGGCGGCAACATGTATAAATTTCTGGCAAGGATAACGCCTTGACAATAACTTCTGCACCAATGCCAGCAGGGTCGCCCATGCTGATGCCGATAATGGGGAGTTTACTCATATAAAACCGCCTTTGTTTATGCTGTTGATGTTTTCTCTAGAGCCGTATAATGCCGCGCTGGTTTTATTTCAAATAAAAATTGTAGGATATTCGTAGAAGGTTGAGCCGTAGGGCGGGCGTTATATGTAATCAGGAGCATATGTAGCAAAAACTACCTTGACGCCCGTCTGCTCATGGTGGATAAAGGCTTCCAGCATGTCGTGCTGTTGTTCGATTTTGGCAGTTGCCGACAGAACGTGGCTTTTACTGTTTTTTTGTAGGCTGTGTTGTCTTAATAGTGTGAGAAGCTGATAAAGCGTACTCTGCAAGCAAAAAAATCCTCCCGCCCGGGTGGTGGAATTGGTAGACACAAGGGACTTAAAATCCCTCGATCGCAAGGTTGTGCGGGTTCAAGTCCCGCCCTGGGCACCAGTGAAATTATTGAAGAAAAGCGCCTTTCGCGAGTGATAGCGAAAGGCGCTTTTCTGGTCTGGCTAGATAGAGGTCTAACTCTGGTCTAACTGCATCATTAAAATGGATTGTGATCAATAAAATATGTTATCTTTTTTTTATATTTGCTGAAGAGATCTTGTTGGTAGGGGTTGTGCATGAATTATTTATTGATCACTGGCAATGGGTTTTCGATTGACCTAGTCAAAAAACTCAAAAAAGAAAGCAAAATTGACCTCATAAATTTATTTCGGCACGGCCACGCTATCAAATTCCCAGGAGAAAAACGGCCAGGTTTTTTATCGTTTCGGCACTGCCCTGCTTTATGGGAGCTTGGTGCGCGTTCTCATAAAGAGCCAGAAGATGTGAATTCCCTTGTTGAAGAGATAATTACATGCTCAAATATGCTTTCTGACTACCTTCAACACCCGAGCAACAATACTAAACGAAGCCAATTAATTCAAAGTGACCCAATCCATATTCGAGCATATTTTGAACTTGTTGCATACATCAGATTTCTTTTTATCGAATATAATAATTATATAGAAAACGATGAAATTCGCGACCTTGTTAATTCAAACGATTGGGGATGGAGCGAGTTTCTTAGAAAAATAAATGTTACAGATAGAGCAAAGCTTACTGTTGTTACCTATAACTACGACATCTGGCTTGAAAGAGTTCTTGATGTGTTGGGTATTGCGTACTCAATTGCAGGAATTAAAGAAATAGATGGAGCCAAGATAGAAATTATAAAACCTCATGGGTCAATTAGCTTTTACTCTAATGAAAGCTCCCAGCCCTTTAGTATTTCTTATAGCTTAGATCAATTGGATTTGGCTGTAGAGTTGGAAAGTTTGAAACTTGAGCACAGCGTGATGAATAAAGACACTAAAAGCTTTCTTATTCCCCCTGCGGGAGACTCTTCCCGACAAACATCAGCTGGGTGGGCTACGGCGCTTCGAAGCAGAGCTGAGAATGCAGCAAAAGCTCTTGTTGATGGAGATGATGTCATTATTTGTGGTATGTCTTATTCGCATGTGGATAGGAAAGAGCTTGACGCGCTACTCATCAATTTGTCGCATGGAGTCAACTTTTCTTTTGTTAACCCATCCCCCCCGAAAGATCTAAATGCTGTTTTGATGAGTCTTTTTAAAAATTATACGGTATATATGGACTCTGATTCCATCGGAGAAATAATATGATTAGGCTCTTTGAGAGAAAAGACACAAACATTACAATTTCTGAGTTTTACGATAACCATAAAGCCGGAAAATACAACTATAACGCCTCGTATCAGCGCAGGGGAGGGGTTTGGGCAATAGAGGAGCGTTCGTTTCTTATTGACACTATTTTCAAGAACTATCCAATACCGCCTATATTTTTAAGGCCAAAGGTCGACTCTAGAAGTGGTAAAACGCAATATGATGTCGTTGATGGAAAGCAAAGATTGCAAGCTATTATTTCATTTATTGAAAATGAAATCCCATTAACTAGCGATTTTGCAGATGATGTGCTTTTTGATCCTCCCATATTGGATACAGAGAAAAATATTTCTGGAATGTTTTTTGACGAAATTCGCTCAAATATAGAACATGAATATTTTACCCGACAATTTTGGACATACTCACTAAGCGTTGATTATCTATACGAGAATGACGATGTTATCGTCGCAAGTGCTTTTGACCGCCTTAACAGGAATGGACAACCCTTAAAACCTCAAGAACTTAGAAATGCTCAATTTAGTGCTTCTTCTTTGGTGATAGGCATTAAAGAGCTTGCAGAGTTACCGTACTGGGTAAGCCGCTACGATAGATTGCGAATTGAGAGGATGGCTGAACAAGAGTTCATTTCAGAACTATTTTTTCTTGTTGCAGAAGGCGATATCTTGGAGCTTAATCAGGAAATACTTGATGAAATGTATAAAAAATATGAAGACGTTGATATCTCTGCTGTTATTCAGGAGTTCAAAGACATAACAGATTATTTGGATGCGTTGTCATTAGATTATCAGGCGTTGAAAAAGCTTAATTGGACTACGCATTTATACGGGTTGTTTTCTTTTGGTTGGCATTGCAAAAAAAAGGGGATTAGCCCTATAAGTATTCGTGACAAGCTGAGTTTGTTTTATGGTGAATATTTTTCTCACCAAGAAAATACCGATGCATTTTTAATACAATATAAAAATAGTTGTTCAAGTAGAACTAGATCTCGGGGGCAGCGAGTAAAAAGGCTTGATGCTCTTCTCGGGTACTGTGGCTTGCCGCGTTAAATTGCCAAATCCAGAGGTAAGTCAGCTATATCCTTAAGTCTTTTTCCGTCAATCATGATGTTGAGCATATCCAAAGCACTTTCGTCTCTGGCATCTGTGACCGCATTAATCAACTCTGGAAGGGCAAAGTGATAGACACAGTCTATGTCTCCTGTCCCCAAGGCAATTGAGGCAAGGCGTGACGGAAGTGGCTCACCAACCACAACAACAATGTGGGGGAGGTGGCCTTTTCTATTTCTGATAAGATTTAAAGCCTCAGACCGGCTGTTCTGACTTCTGTCTGAACGGATTGTCCATTTTGATGAAATACTTGCATGAAGAATAGGCTTTCCTCCGTTATCCTTTCGCAAAGCTGCTCGACTACAAGTTAATTCGTCAACCAAAAGGTACGGGGCGTTTAGTTCCTCGTCCGAAAACAAATCTTGTACGATGATAACGTCTGGTGTGATTGTGTAGTCTCTGCCAAGTGCTGCGGCTAACTCTTTGGATTGTTTTGCTGCTTCGTCCAGAGCAACAAGGTGAGCATACTGTTCAAAGTCAGCGATAGCCATTCGGTTTCTGTTGCCAATTTTAACAACACTCCAGTGTCCAGGGCGAATATGATTTAACTGCAAAAAGGTATTTTCAATAAATTCTTTATTGATAGTTTCAAATTCACTACCGCTTGTCTGGCCCGCAAGGCGTTCGCCACTTTCAGATTTGAGTTGTTCAGCAATACCTTGCGCAAATAACACAGAGGCCCGACTATCTTTGTCGGCATTGCTGGGTACGCCCGTCTTAGGATTGATAGACAGAACACCTTCAAGAAGTCTTGAGTGATACCTCCGACGCTCCTGTGTCATTAGTGCCTGATTAAGAAAGATACTCATGCTACTTTCCGATGTTTTTTAGCTGCCGTATTTAGGCATTCGACTATCTGTCTCCCCACTGCACAGGCCACTGGCGGGGGAAAAGCATTACCAATTTGGCGGTATGTAGATGTTTTTTTGCCAAAAAATTTCCAGTCATCTGGAAAGCCTTGCAGCCTAGCTGCCATTCTACACGTTAGCCGCGGGTTCCCAATGAAATTGGGTTCGGGAGCTTGTTCGGCAATAATGTGTCCGTCAACTCCCAGCGCATCCCAAGCACGTTTAGCTCTTGTTGGGCCTAAATCAGGTCCCCCATGCTTTTTACTTCCTCCAACGAGAGTTGGAGCAATATCGTTTGCAGCCTCTTTCCATCTTGTAGCAAGGCGCCAGCCATTGGCCCTCATTAAATCGAAAAGACATTCGCCCACTGTTGGCGGAGAATGCTCAAATGGCGTCGGCCACGAAAATTCAGAAAATAAGTCTTTCCGGATAGCGACAAAAACAACTCTGGGGCGAAGTTGGGAAACACCAAAGTCACTGGCATTAAGTAACCGCCATTCAGCAGCATAGCCTAGTTTTTTCAAGTTCTTTTGGATTTTCAATCGGTATGGATCAAAAATAGCGTCGAGCAGGCCTTTAACATTTTCGAGCATGACTGCTTTAGGGCGTATCTCATCGACAAGCCTAAGTGCTTCAGGGAACAAATCGCGTTCGTCCCTATGGCCAAGCTGTTTGCCCGCACGGGAAAAAGGTGGACAAGGAACACCGCCGGCAACAAGATCAATCCCAGCGTACTCTTTCCCAGTAAATGAACTGATATCTGCTTCAATGACGTTCCATTTGGGACGATTCAACAGCAGCGTTTGGCAAGCCTGAGGGTCTATTTCAACGAGCGCAGAATGATTAAATCCTGCTTGCTCAAGCCCCAAGGCTTGACCGCCGGCACCAGCACAAAGTTCTACAGAGTTAAGCATAATTTTGTCTATTTTTTCAGAATGTTATTCTTCTTGCTATTTATAGCATGGATCACTTTCGCTTCAAAGCCTTTTTAGGGCGATAAAAAGGCGGCCTTGGCCGCCTTGGGGATACCTGCCAGTTAGTGGGTGCTGGTTAGTTTATAAACAACCTGTTTTTTGCTGTATGGGTAGGCATGGAGCCGGGAGAATTCTTCGCTGCTCTTGCTGGTGAAATGAAAGAACTCGAATAGTTTTTGCAAAAAATCGCCTGCCGACATTAATCAACAGGCGATTTTTTATAGTTCAATATCTTGGTCTATTTTTTTTGCCCTGTGTTCATGGTCTGCTACTTTGTCCCTTTCGGCGTGGGATTCGGCAGACGTTTCTCCAACTCTTCGACTTTGTAGTAAATCATGCTCTGATTGTTTTGGAGTGTATCGTAGTCCGGCATCCGCCATAGCATGAACCCGCTCCATAGCAGAGAGGCTATCGCTATTGTCATGAGCGGTAATATCCATTGCTGTAATTTGCTTTGGGCCTCCCGGTGAGGCAATATTTCTTGCGTTTTGGCGTGTAGTATGCGGATTGAGTTCGATATTTCTCCCTGTGCGTTCTGTACCTTGCCTACTTGTGTCCCCAACTTCCCCAGGTAATAGTCCCATGTTCTGAACATCTCCGTATGTTGACTTTTTATCCATTTGCAACTCCTGTCCAGTTCTTCTAATTTTTGAGCCGTATCTGCGATTAATTTCAACATAACGCTCATTAGCGGCTCGAGTAATTCCGCCAATTCGTCCGGTGTCCTTGGTGTTTGCATGGCTGTCTCCTCCACTGCCTCCAATAGTTCTCGAGGGGTCGGCGATTGTCCGGCCTCGTTCATGGCCATCTGGCGAAGCATCTCGGCTTTGCTCATAAGTTAGCCCTCTTTTTTGCAGTCCTCCCCAGGTGTAACCTCTACCTAGGTCGCCGCCTTTCATGGTTATTTCATTATGCTTGAAGCTTATGCCGGAGATACGCCCGGTAGAGGCTATATTGGGTATTACCTCCACTTTTTCCGTAGCGAGTTGTTTAACGAACTCATTATATTCCAGTTTTTGCTTCAGGGCCTTATCCACTAACTCTTGCAAGAGAATTTTTGTTGATGGCTGGCCAGTTCGGAGCGAACGCTCAATCTCGCCCCGTGTAGGTGCTCGGCGGAGGGAGAGTTCACTTGACTGGACTTCCTGCAAACCATATTCGCACTCAAGCTTACGCATGGCTTGCTCTTGTCGTTTGTAGTCGTGACTGTCGGAAACAAGTTTTCCGTCAACGCTGATCCGATTGATGATAATATGGATATGCTCATGGCCGGTATCGGTATGCCGACAAGACACATGCTGATTATTTGTAAACCCCATGCCCTCAAGGTAACGCTGTGTCACCTCTCGCCATTGCTCGTCAGAAAGCTTTTCTCCCGGGGCCAGAGACAGACTTACATGGTGGACGGGGTTGGCAACGGTGGGATGCAATGCCCGCGCCGCGCCGAACTCCTTCGCCAGTTCCCGTGCATTTTCTCCGGCCATGTTGGAATCAATCATGTAGCCTTTGTGTTCCTGTAAGGCGTATTCCAACACTCCGCGAAATCCACGCCCTTTAACCAGATTCGCAATCATTTTCTATTCCAAGCAGGATTAGACGCACTTTTCTCAAAAGAGCAGCCACCGCATTGATCTCCGGCTCGGTAAGTGTTTCGCCAAAGTTGAGTCGCCGCGATATTTGATAGATGTTCCCTCCGATATGACCTAACTGCGTATATATCTTCCAATTCAATTCCGGTGCCGGAGGTGGTGGAAGTTGCTGGAGCAATGCCACTTGGCGCATATAGGCTCCGATGGGCAAATGCATAATATTTGCTTTCTGCCGGAGGCTGAACAACTCGGCCTCGCTGACCCGAACACTCAAAACAATGCCTCGCAGATTTTCGGGAGTCTTCTTGTTGCACTTCTTAAAATGGAATGTCTTTTGGGCTTTCTTCATGACGAACTCGGTGAGCCATCTGTTTTCGGCCCCGCAGGGCAAGCGGTTTCGTCATACGAAACCATGGCTTGTTTCAAGCCCTCTTCATGCATTTTTTGTTTTCGCATTTCGGGCCAAATGCGTTTTTCAAAGCGTTCCTCAATGACATTCTCAGGCGGGGGGAACCTTAAACCCCAATCAGCGAAAAGATTGCGAAGTTCGCTTTCCGGCACCGTTCTGCGCCATTTTGCATAAGCAGCCGTGCAGCGCTGTTTTTCTGCTTCTTGGACGGCTTTTTGCGCGGCTTCTTGGGCCAAGTCTTCTGGAGTTCGGTAATTTTGAGGCGGATCATAAGAGCTAGATTTGGCAAAACAGCCAGCAACCCAGCGCCCAAAGCTTTTTATTGGAACACCTTGAAGGTCTTTTAAGGAATGGTTGTGTTGAGCATCGTACTCAGCATAATTTAAAGACTCACGCCATGTTTTCAGGAACAGTTCTTTGCTTTTCGCCCTTTCTCCCGCATTGACGAAGAGAGCATAGGAAAAACCCCTTTTCAAAAGGAAAGGCCATTTTTGAGGAGCAGTCTGCTCGAACTCCTTAAACGTTTCGTTCAGTAGCCTTTCTTGCTCTTCTTTATCAAAACGATGTCTTCCTTCTTCTTCATCTTCTTCTCTTTCTTGAAGAAGAGGCGTTTCAGCCGAGGAAGAAGGCAAGGGGAAAGCTTCCTCAGTATCCGGGGGTATTGCTGAAGGGTGACTTGCGGTGTGACTTGAGGGGAGAGCAGGAGGAGCTGCTATAGTATGAGGTGGGGTGTGAGGTAGAAGCCAGCAGCAGCACTTCGCGGAAAGCGCCATCAGCATTCCTTGCCGGAAGCCTTCACAGCCATACTCACAAACGGTAAAAAAGCCACGATGTCGTAGTGTGTCCATAGTATTGCGGACAGCAACGCGAGTTGTCGAAATTTCATAAAGGGTTGAA
>JGI994J12354_10005683_pt1 | contig 10663 bp, 10 predicted proteins | sample IntmicLarv3ML3BL_FD_12354 | JGI IMG/M metagenome (IMG submission 12354)
GACAGCCGGAGATACCGTGTCCGAAGCAATACCGCCCCTGACCGTGAAAAATCCGTCAGCAGGTATTTTACCTTCAAGCTTGGCGGTTCTGTCTGATTCGGAAGAGCTTGAACCGCTTTTGCAAAAGCGGATAGACCAGTCTGTAAGGTCAACCTCTTCCTTTGAACTGTTGTAAAGAACAACATAACAGTTTCGGTATGGCGCATATACCTCGCCGCTAAAATATCCGCCTGAGGTATATGCCTCATAAATCATCACACCGCTGCTGCTTTTTCCGCTGCAGCCCGGAAGAATAAGCATGGATAAAATAATCGCCGCTGCCAGTATCTTCGAAATGATTTTCATAAAAACCCCCGTCTTTCGTTAAAACATACCCTTTACAATCTCGACATAGCGCGCGACTTTCGCTATATTGCCGCCGACAGTATAAACGTCACGCTGTGCAAATTCAAGAGTACAGCCCCTGGCGGCATTTTTCGTCTTGAGTATATGTGATTTTAAGGCATCTTCATCAAGTGTTGTACCGACACCCAAAAAGTTTGGGCTTGACTTGCGCAGATAGACAATATTTTTGCCCTGAAGTCTCTCGCCCATAAATTCCTCATTGCACCAGGGTGAAATCGAAACCTTGCGCATATTTGTAAGAGTATCAAGACATCCGTCCCAAAATACATCAACAGGCTCACAGCAGCCGTAGGACAGCAATCCATAGGATGCCGCAACCTTTTTAATGCAAGGAAATACGCATTGCTCAAACATGTCCTTTGAAACACCGACAGTTTCCTGCGAATCAATATATCCCCAAATATCATGCGGGCTTTGAGGCTTTTCGGAAAGCTCATCGGTATAACAAACCGTGCCTTGACAAAGCTGTTGATTTTCGGTTGTCGAAAGCAAAACGCCTTCCCTTGCAAGAAAATCAAAATATTCAACATAGTCGTTTGCGAGATTATCCATAACCTTCGAAAAAAGCTCAGGATAATCGCCCATTGCAAAAAACATATTTTCCATACCCATCAGATGGACAAGATTCTGTGTAGGAGAACACGTAAGACTTCTGCCGCTGTATTTAACAGGAAGAATATGACCGATAAGGTCGCTGTATAGATTATATGTGTCTGCGGCGGAAGCTTTGTCCGACCACCATGACGACTTTGAAAGCTTTCCGAAATCCTCTTTTAAATCAACTATAACAGGGTCAAAATGATATGCTATTCCAACATCCTCGTGAATCACTTTGGGGTCAAGACCGAACGGTTTAAATCCGAATCCGTAGTTAATAGGGAAATGGTCGTTTATAACCGTATCATCCTTGAAAATATCATGACAAATCATGGGATAAAGTAAGCTGTGTTCAAGTCCTCTTGCGGCTTCGTCCTTACATTCAAGCATGGGGGGTATTATTTCTGAAGCAAAGGTCCAAAGCTCAACGGTGACCGGAGGCTGATCGGTTCCCTTAAAGGTATTGTGATTCAGCCATTTTTCCTTAAGATTTTTGTTGCGCTCGCTGTTTGCCGTTTCAAGTGTTTTGTGCGCAAGAGCTTCAAGCCGTTTTTTATCGTTTCCCGAAATCATGAATTACTCCTCCAAAAGCTTTGCAATCAATGCATTTACGATCTGCGGATTGCCCTTGCCCTTAAGCTCCTTCATTGACTGTCCGATAAGATATCCCATAGCCTGTTTTTTTCCCGCCTTGTAGTCGGCGACAGACTGCGGATTTTTTTCAAATACCGCCAAAACAATTTCCTTGATAGCGCCCTCATCGCTTATCTGAACCATCCCGTGTTCTTGCACAAGCGTTTCAGGACTTTTATCCTCGTCAAACATCATTGGAAGAACCTTTTTTGCAATCGGACCGCTTATGGTTCCCTTTTCGAGTAGGAGTATAAGCTGACCTAAATATTCAGACTTGAAAGGAATTTGATCCATTTCAAGCTCTTTTGCATTTACAAGCTTCATAACGTCACCCATAAGCCAGTTTGAAACGGTCTTGGCATTTCCGCATATGGATGCTGCCTGCTCAAAAAAGTCCGCAAGACCCTGTGACGCAGAAAGTATCGCCGCATCATATTCGGGAATTTCATATTGACTGACAAAGCGTGCTCTTTTGGCTTTCGGAAGCTCGGGCAGAGTTTTTCTGATTCGCTCGATATGTTCATCGGTAATAAAAATCGGAGCAAGGTCAGGGTCGGGCAAATATCGGTAATCTGTCGCGGTTTCCTTTGTTCTCAGCGCCGAATTTGAGCCTTTGTTGTCATCCCATTTTCTGGTCTGCTGAACAAGAGTGCCACCCTCTTCAATGACCTCTATCTGGCGCGCTATTTCGTAGGTTGCGCCTCTTTGAACCGCTTTAAGAGAATTTATGTTTTTCATTTCGGTACGGACTCCGAATTCCTTTTGCCCGAACGGACGCACCGAAACATTAACGTCACAGCGCAGTGAGCCTTCGTTCATCTTGCAGTCGGAAACGCCGATATATTTAAGGGTATTTCTGACGGTATCCAGAAGCGTGGCGGCTTCCTCGGGTGAACGCAAATCAGGCTCGGTAACTATTTCGATAAGAGGAACACAGCTTCTGTTAAAATCCACGCCCGACTTGTCGCCGAATTCGTGAACGAGCTTGCCCGCGTCAGCCTCAATATGGATTCTGTGGATTCCGATTCTTTTTGTTACGCCGTCAAGCTCGATATCAACATATCCTTTTCCGCATATAGGAAATTCAAGCTGTGAAATCTGATATGACGCAGGTAAATCCGGATAAAAATAATGCTTGCGGTCACTTATGGAGCGTGGGGTTATCTCGCAGTTAAGAGCAAGACCTGCCTTTATGGCATAGTCAACAACCTGCTCATTAAGTTTGGGCAGAGTGCCCGGAAAGCCCGCACAGCCGGGGCAGACATGTGAATTTGCCTCTCCGCCGAATTCGTTTTTACACGAGCAGAAAATTTTTGTGTTTGTAGCAAGCTCGCAATGTATTTCAAGACCCATTACACTTTCGTAGTTCATTTGGGATCATTCCTTTCACAGTTTTCCAGCGCAAATGCCGCTTTAAATATTGTCTGTTCGCAAAGTCTGTTTGCCATAAGCTGGACACCAATCGGCAGTCCGTTTTGTCCTGTGGCAAACGGAACGGATATGGCAGGAATGCCCACGATATTTGCTGATACGGCACAGGCATCGGTCGAATAGCTTTCGACAAGACTGTCAAAGACCTTATCCTTTTTCCATGCGGAGGTTTTTGTCGTTGGAGCAAGTAAAAGGTCAAAGCTTTCAAATGCGTTGTCATAGCTTTGCATGATAAGCGTGCGCACCTTTGCCGCCTGCTTGTAATATTCGTCAAACTTACCGTCGGTAACAACCCACGTTCCAAGCATGACACGTCGTTTAACCTCATCGCCAAAGCCCTTTGTCCTTGAATTAATATACAGTTCTTCCAAATCTTTTGCGTCCGGGTCACGGTATCCGAACTTTACACAGTCGAATTTTCCAAGGTTTGAGCTTGCTTCAGCCATACTTATGACATGATAGACCGACACACCGTATTTTGTATAGGGAAGACTGCACTCTGAAACAACGGCACCCATTTCCTCAAGCTTTTTTGCGGCGGACAAAACAGCGGCTTTTGATTCTTCGTCAACGCCTGTTTCGAAATATTCCTTGGGAATTCCTACACGAAGACCCTTTACTCCATCATTTAAAACCGATGTAAAATCGGGATATTTGACATCCAGCGAGGTTGTTTCCTGTGCGTCATATCCGGCTATTGCTCTGTAAAGCATCGCCGAATCGGTGACATCCTTTGTAATGGGACCAATCTGGTCAAGAGAAGAGCCAAATGCGATAAGTCCGAAACGCGGAACAGTGCCGTAGGTTGGCTTGAGTCCGACAACACCGCAAAAGGCTGACGGCTGACGAATCGAACCGCCGGTATCCGAGCCTAACGCCAAAATTGCTTCGCCCGAAGCTACAGCTGCGGCGCTTCCGCCGCTTGAACCGCCCGGAACATAGTCGGTATTAATGGGATTGCTTGCTTTTTTAAGGTAAGATGTCTGATTTGAGTTGCCCATTGCAAACTCGTCCATGCTTGTGCGCCCGATGAAAACACTGTCTGAAGCCTTAAGACGGCTTATGACGGTTGCGTCATACGGCGGAACGAAATTTTCAAGCATTTTTGAAGAGCATGTCGTCAGTACTCCGTCCATGCAAATATTATCCTTGACCGCAAGAGGAATTCCGGCAAGCGGACTCAAAGCTTCACCTGCGGCGATTTTTTTATCAACCTCGAATGCTTTTTTTCTTGCGTCATCAAACAAAAATGTATTGTACGCCGAAATGTCAGACTCGCCGGTTTCTATTCTTTTGATAACCGATTCTGTAAGTTCGGATGAGGATATTTCCTTTTTTGCGAGCATATCCGAAAGCTCGTGCGCAGTTTTGTTGTAAAGATTATTCATAATAAATTCAGTCCTTACTCTATAATTCTTGGTACGAAATAAAATCTGTCATTATGCTCATATGCGTTGCTGAGCAAATCCTCGGCTGACATTGACGCTGCAACCTCATCCTTGCGAAATATATTATCCCCCGGAACAAGCGCGTATGTTGGAGAAACCTCTGTGACATCGACACCGGACAGCTCATCAAAAAATCCGATAAGCTCGCGCATGTCTTTCTCCATAGCCGCAATCCCGTCCTCGTCAAACGCAAACTTTGACAGTACCGCCATGGTTTTTACTTCTTCGCTTGTGATTTTCATAGTATACAATCCTTTCTTGTCTAATTAGAAATTAGAAATGAGGAGTGAGGAATTGCGGAATGTGTTGTAAGCAACACTTTTTGATTTAATAACCTTAATTCCTCATCCCTAACTCCTAATTCCTAATTATATCTGATATGTATTATTGGTTTCGTACTTCGGCTCGCATGTGATATTAAGTCCCAGACGGCGAAGGGTTGCGTCGTCAACATGCGGCAGAATTACTGTTGAATGGAATTCACAGCCGCGCAGACAGTCAAGCTTGTCAAGAGCAAGCTGTGCGTCGGTGTTGTCGCTTGCGCATACAGACAGTGCGATAAGAATTTCATCGGTATGCAGCAAAGCGCTTAATTCTCCGAAATGCTCGGTTTTAAGATTTTGTATAGGCTCGATTACCGCCGGAGAAAGCAGAAGAATGCTGTCGTCAAGTCCTGCGATAATCTTTAATGCGTTAAGTAATACCGCTGATGACGCGGTGAAAAGTCCGGAGGTTTTTCCGGTGACTATCGTTCCGTCCTGAAGCTCTATCGCGACTGCCGGAGTTTCGCTGATTTTCGCCTTTTCAATCGCCGCGATTGTCACAGGACGGTCAGACGAAGAAACTTCCGCCTGATTTGTAAGCAGTTCAAGCTTATATACAGTGTCCTCGTCAAGCTTGCCCTTGCGATGGGCGCAAAGCGTTGCGTAATACCTTCTGATAATTTCCTGTCGTGCGGCATTGCTGACAACTTCATCGTCAATAATGCAGTTTCCTGCCATATTTACTCCCATATCTGTGGGGGATTTATATGGAGAATCACCTAAAATCTTTTTAAAAATCGCATTAAGCACAGGGAATATTTCAACATCACGGTTGTAATTTACGGTAGTTTGATTGTACGCTTCAAGATGGAACGGGTCAATCATATTTACATCGTTTAAGTCAGCCGTTGCCGCTTCATAGGCTAAGTTAACAGGGTGCTTAAGCGGAAGATTCCAGATAGGAAATGTTTCAAATTTTGCATAACCCGCGTTAACGCCCCTTAAATGCTCGTGGTAAAGCTGGGACAGGCATGTAGCCATTTTTCCGCTGCCCGGTCCGGGTGCGGTAACTACCACAAGCGGACGGGTAGTTTCTATATACTGATTTTTACCGTATCCGTCATCGCTTACGATGAGAGGGATATTTGACGGATATCCGTTTATCGGATAGTGAAGATAAACCTTTATGTTAAGATTTTCAAGCCGCTTTTTAAAGGCGACGGCATTTGTCTGACCGTTATATTGCGCAATAACAACACTGCCGACGTAAAAGCCCCTGTTTCTGAAAATGTCAATAAGACGCAGCACGTCAAGGTCATAGGTTATTCCCAAATCGCCGCGAATCTTGTTTTTTTCGATGTCTGACGCATTAATTACAATTACGATTTCGGCTTCCTTTGAAAGCTTTGTAAGCATTCGAAGCTTGCTGTCGGGCGCAAATCCGGGAAGAACCCGTGCCGCGTGAAAATCGTCAAACAGCTTGCCCCCGAACTCAAGATAAAGCTTGCCCCCGAATTTAGCAATTCGCTCATGAATGCTTTGCGACTGCATTTTCAAATATTTCTCATTATCAAACCCGACTGACGGCATTATATTACACTAACCTTTCGTAGAGACCGGGATGGTTTGTCTGTTTTTCAAAGAAAATTCGCATTTGCGTTTATGGCGCAAAAAGACAAAACCCCCGTTTGAAGAATCTTGTTTTCAAACTTCATATGCCAAAGGACACGCCGATTGATCTTGCCGCCTTGACAAGACAGTCGGAAATATCTACTCTTTTTATATTGCCTGCAACATCCTTGAGGGGAACAGGAACAAGCTTTTGATTGCTTACGCCTACCATTACGCCAAAACGGCCGTCACGTATATATTCAGCCGCCTGAGCGCCCAGCCTTGTCGCAAGATTGCGGTCAAATGCACACGGCGCTCCGCCCCTTTGATAATGTCCGGGAATAGTTACTCTTATATCAAGGTCATGCATTTCAAGCAGCTTTTCGGTAAGACGCTGTCCAACGGTATAATATGGAGGATATTTTGCCTTTTGTTCCTTTAGTGCCTTTTTGGGCAGAGCGGCTTCCTCCTTGCTTATTGCGCCCTCGGCAACGGCTATAATGGAAAACTGCTTGCCGTTTTCCGACCTTTTAATCAGCGCGTCGGCAACCACACGCAAATCGTAAGGTATTTCGGGAATCAAAATGATATCCGCGCCGCCCGCGACTCCCGCGTTAAGAGTGAGAAACCCTGCCTTGTTGCCCATAAGCTCGATTACAAAGGTTCTGCCGTGAGCGGTTGCAGTTGAGTGTATCCGGTCTATTACATCGGTTGCGATATCGACTGCCGACTGAAAGCCGAAGGTCATATCGGTGCCGTAAATATCGTTGTCTATCGTTTTTGGAAGTCCGATGACATTTATGCCCTTTTCACTTAAAAGATTTGCCGACTTGTGTGTGCCGTTTCCGCCCAGAACCACAAGACAGTCAAGCTTGCTTTTACGGCATGTTTTCACCATCATGTCAAGCTTGTCCACGTTATTTTCATCGGCGACCTGCATTTGCTTAAAGGGTTGCCGTGAGGTTCCCAAAATGGTTCCTCCTAGTGTAAGAATTCCTGAAAAATCGGAGGGTTGCATAAGTCTCAGATGCCCTTCGATAAGTCCTTTGTATCCATCTGAAATGCCGTATATTTCAACATCGTCCATCAGCTGATATATGCCTTTTGCGACTCCTCTGATAGTTGCGTTAAGACCCTGACAGTCTCCTCCGCTGGTTAAAATTCCTATTTTTTTCAATATGAATCCCCCTGCTTTATTATTTCATATAACAGCAATTTGCCCCTACAGCTCCACTACACCATCGACCAGCGCCGCCCTTGCCGGCGCAGCTTCAAGCCCTTCAATTTTAAGCGGAAGAGCAATCAAAAAATAATTTCCGTCAACAGGAACCTCGCTTAAATCAAGCCCTTCAAGGATCGGAATGTTTTTTCCAAGAAGCTCCTTGTGGGTTGCGGTCTCATCACCGGAATATGCTATTGACTGCGCGTCTGTTCCGACAAGAACAACGTTTTCGGATGCAAGAACAAAGGCGGCGCTTTGGGATAAAAATGCTTTTCCGCTGCCCTTAAACAATATTCTTTTGGAAGAGTTTTTAATAATTTCATCAATGTCGTCACCTGTAAGAATCCCTTCGGATACCGTTATGACGGTGCATTCTCCGACAAAGGGGTCAAGCGCAAGCTCGTTTACCGACTCTCCGTCCTCAAAGAAATGAAGAGGAGCGTCAATGTGAGTTCCGTTGTGAGAGCACTGGCTGAAGGAGGTAAGGTTGCTGCCGTCACCCATTTGCAGTCTTAAAATATGCTCTGTCCCGGGCGAAGGGTCACCCGGATATACAGGCGCACTTAAAAGCTCTCTGGAAATATCATAAATATGCATAACTATGCGTCCCCACTCTTAATATCATCAATCAAATTATAAATCTGCGAAAGCGCGTCCTTATACTCCTTGGAATTTGGGTCAATGTTGTTTTCTTCGGTTGCTTCCTCTATAATAAGCGGCTTGTGCACAGTTTCCGGCTGAGGAACCTTAATCGGAGGAGCCTGAACCGGCTGAACCGGAGGCTGAGGTTCGGTATGAGGAGGAACATCTTCAGGAGCGGACTCTGCCGGAGGATTCGGGATAAACCTTGTGATCGGCTTAGGAGAGCTTTCAACAGGCGCTTCAACAGATTCTTCAGGCTCAAAATAATTTTCCTGAGAAAAGATTTTATTGACGGCCGCCTGAACAGGACCGCTGCTGTCGTCTTCATCCTCCGATTTGCTTTTTGACATCGCCGACACCGCAAAGGTTATTGCATAAACCGCGATAAGCAGATCTGATATTGAAGGCGTCATCGTTTCGTATGCGCTGTTTTCTATGTTGAGGAAGAATCTCGGAACGGTGCACATCAGACAGAACAAAGCGGCACAGAACGAAAATCCGAGCGAAAATCTAAAGGCTTTTTTGGAATCGACTCCTGCGATAAGCTTTGCGGAATAAAAGAAAAACAAGACCGAAAAGACCATCATAAGGACATCGAAAAGATTTCCCGAAATATTGGCGATTGTCGTATATTTCATAAAATTAACCGCAAGGCGCACACATGCCCACAGCGACGGAATGATAGCAATTGCTCCTGCGACACGATAATTTCGTCCGATTATAAGGTTTATGCCGAGAAAAACAAGAAAGAGCGCAGCGATAATCGTTGAAATATAAAGGATCAGCTGAGGTTTTTCAATACCGACAGATGTATCGGCTGTTCCCGAAAGCCAGCCATAAACCGCTTCAACAACCAGAACTCCGCCCAAAAGCGCCGCCGCGGCTCCCGGAACGGGGCGTTTTGATTCCTTTATTCCGCCTATTCCCTTTGACATAAGAAACGGAAGAACCGTCAGTCCTGCGATTGAAAGAATCAAAAGCGCATACATGCAGTACTGCGACCAGTGATTTCTTTCCACAAAACCGGTTCTTTCGTCTATCGTATAAAATAGCTGGTACCCCCACAAAAGCTGTGTTGCAACGGTCAAAACCGCAAACGCGATAAGCGAGCTGTATTTTTTCAAGCTGATGCCTCCAAACAATAAAATTCTTATTTTAGTATTCTACATCAAAAGCAATTAATCTGCAATCTTTTTTAATATTAAAACTTTTTTAAAAAGTAAAATGACAAATGAGTATGAGAGAGTATAGAAGAGTATAATGGAGAATTCGGAAGATATCCGGACGTAAATTAAATTTTTCAAAAAAAGCTGTTGACATTCTCTTTGCGGGGTGATATTATCTTGTGGCTGAATATTTGGAATGTTGAAAATACAAGGAGGACAGCGCTATGTCAACTTTTATGCCTAAGCCGAACGAAATTACACGCAAGTGGTATATACTGGACGCAGCAGGAAAACCCCTGGGAAGAACCGCTGTTATAGCGGCAGATATTTTAAGGGGGAAAATCAAGCCTACGTTTGTTACCCACGTTGATTGCGGCGACCATGTTATAATAATCAACTGTGAAAAAGCCGTACTTACAGGAAAAAAGCTTTTGCAGAAAAATTATTACCGCCATTCGGGCTACATCGGCAGCCTGAAAACAGTTCCCTACAAAACCCTTATGGCAACACGTCCGCAGTTTGCAATGGAGCTTGCGGTCAAGGGAATGGTTCCCGATACGACAATCGGACGCAAAGCTCTTACACGCCTTCGCTGCTACGCCGGAGAGCAGCATAAGCATGCCGCACAAATGCCGGTAGTATTTGAAAGATAAGGAGAATAGACCATGTATGATAAAGCACCGTATTTTTACGGAACAGGCAGAAGAAAAAGCTCTATTGCCAGAGTAAGACTCTATCAGGGAACCGGAAAGGTTACAATCAACGACAGAGATATCGATGATTATTTTGGTCTTGAGACCTTGAAGCTTATTACACGTCAGCCGTTAAAGCTTACCGGAACTGAAGAAAGATTCGACATTATCTGCCGTGTAGCGGGCGGAGGAGTAACAGGTCAGGCCGGCGCAATCCGCCACGGTCTGTCAAGAGCGCTTTTACAGTACAACGATGGCGAGTTAAGACCGGCGCTTAAAAAAGCGGGCTTCCTTACCAGAGACCCACGTATGAAGGAAAGAAAGAAGTACGGCTTAAAGGGCGCAAGAAGAGCACCCCAGTTCTCAAAGAGATAATAAATTCAACATCATTAAACCCTGTGGAATGCGTTTTCACAGGGTTTTTGCTTACTTTTTGTTCCGAATTACAATTGTACCCCAACTTCCCGAAGAATTAAACCATACAGAAAGAAAAGCAACGAAAAAACGTCAAAAAGCGAGAAAAAAGCCAAAAAAAGTATTGCAAAACCTGCTT
>JGI994J12354_10005684_pt1 | contig 10663 bp, 6 predicted proteins | sample IntmicLarv3ML3BL_FD_12354 | JGI IMG/M metagenome (IMG submission 12354)
GAAAATTCGTCTTCTCTTCGTCCGTGTCATTCGCTCGCAACATCCCTGATTCTCCTATGCTTTAGCATCCAGACCAAAAAGGAATGATAACATATATGAATTCCATTGAAAAAGGAGTTTATTGGCAGTGGGAAGTATATTGTCTAATGTTTGCCAACAGCAAGGTTATCTCTGCACAAGCAGTTCGGCGATGTGCATGACTGGGAGATGTCGCATCGTTGGGTCGTGACGCATCATGCCCTCGAAGTGCATAGCACAACTGATGTCGGTCGTCGCGACGACATCGGCACCTGTTCTCAGGATACTTTCGATTTTCTTGCGGCCCATGGCTAGTGATGTTCCGGCCATTTTAACACTGAACGTACCACCGAAACCGCAACACTCCTCCATGTTGGGCAGCTCGACGTATTCAAGGTCGCGAATGTTGTGCAGCAACGTCATCGGAGCATCGACCAAACCAAGCTCTCGCCGGCTGTGGCAACCGATGTGCATGGTGACCTTGTGCGGAAAAACCGCATCGGTCGATGTGACACCCAAGATATTGACGAGAAATTCGCTGATGTCGAACACGCGTTTACCAAGTTCGGCGGCTTCTGAGCCGGGCATGGCCTCTTCAAAAAACTTACGACACATCGCCGCGCAACTGCCCGATGGCGTCACGATCCATTTCTGACCGCGAAAAGCCTTTTCAAACTGGGCAATCACTTTTTTTGCATCGTCCCAATAACCGGAATTGAAGGCCGCCTGTCCACAGCAAGTTTGATCGTCCGGGTAAGTCAACGGAATATTCCGCTCCTCAAGTAACTGCACGACCGCCCGACCAATCGCCGGGTAAAACTGGTCGACGTAACACGGGATGAACAGAGCCACAGTTTCGCCGGGCGTATATTTCGGATAATCCCATTTCGGGAACGCATCTTTAATCGCGTCAATCATTTGTGGTGATCAAAAGTTGGAGGTTGTCAGTAACGTGTTGTCTGTAAACCAGTATAATTCCCGCCATCATAAAAAACAAGGTGTCCAATTTATCGGTCAATAGCAGCCGGGAACGCAGCGCAAGCGGAACGACCGGTGTAGAGCTGTTATACCATCTCAAAACGTAACTTCCTGATTAGGTTTGAATCGCGAAATACACTGGTTACCAATAGAAACACCTCACACTGGTCACTCCGTTCGCTTCGCTCTCTGCGTTCCCGGCTGCCATTTCTTGGCCTGCAAATCACACATAAAATTTAGTGCAATATTTTCAGGTAAAAATCTTCCCGATTTTTTTGACATTTTTTCGTTTTCCCTCTTGATATTTTAAGACTCGCGTCTTAAAATGCAAGGGACAATAAGACAAGTGTCTTAAGCCCTTTTTGAGATTTATCAATGCCTTCACACAAAAAAATAACGACATTAACGCCCGGTGAAGCGGAACTGCTTGGCCTGTTTTGGCAGCACGGCCCGTTGACGCTTTCGCAGGCCCATGAGATTTACACATCTGGAGCCGGAACGCTGGCACTTCAGACGATCCAAACCCGGCTCAACCGGATGGTTGCGAAAAACCTGTTGCGGCGAGAAGGCAGCTTTCCCGCCGTGTATTCCAGCCTCATCGACAAGGAAAACACTCGCGGCGTTTACTTCGACCTGATCGAAGAACTCGCCGGAGATGATTTGGCTCCGCTGCTGATGCACCTTTCGGAAAAACGCTCGCTGACGCAGGAAGAGGTTGAGGCCCTTGAAAAAATCCTACATAAAAACCGTAATCACAAGGAGAAATGACGATGACAATCCTCCTTTTCCACCTTGCGCGGGCGGCGATTGCACTGGCCGTATTTTACCCTTTGGTGATGCTCATTTTGCGGCTCTGCCAACCATCGGCAGCGTTGTTGCATCGACTCGCTTGGGGCGGCGTGCTGTTGATCCCGTTTTTCGCGATGAGTTTGCCGTTTTCCATTTCCATTCCCGTTGCGGAAAACGCGCTTCCGATTGTTGAATCGCCTGCTGTCCCGACGTTTGCCGAGACCACCTTGTCGGAATCAGCGCCATATGCGGAATTCCCGACCTTTCACGCGGAGACACAAAGTTTCAGCGAGGAAGAAATTCCCGTCCATACTTCGGTGGCCACGGTGGCTTCGCCTGAAATCGAAAATTCTTCAATAGCCGCGATGATAACACCGGACGGCATCAAGCAAATGGTGCTGTTCACGCTGGTTGCGGTTTGGCTTGGCGGTATCGCGGTATTTTTGCGAAAACGTTATCGCATGCACCGGAAATTGGTGCGGTTTTTTGCAACGCAGAATCCGGCAGAAAGCGAAGAACTGGAGCCGATCCGCAAGGTTTGGCAGGCACTTTTGCGCGACCACGGGATACCGTTCGGGAAAATCCCGCTACTGACAACCGAATCGCTCGGCCCGGCTTTGGTTCGCAAGGGGCTGCGATTTTACCTGCTGATTCCGCGAACGCTTTCCGAAGAACTTCCGTGCGCGGAGTCGCCAAGTGAAGGCGGCCCGGACGAAATTTTGCGCGGCATCTTGCGGCATGAACTGGCACATTACCGGAATCGCGACAGTTTTTGGACGGCCTTCTTCCGCACGCTTGCGACGCTGCTGTGGTTTCATCCGCTTGCCTGGAAGGCACTGGCGAATTATGAAATGGCCGCCGAATGGTGCTGCGACGAATTTGCCTATCTCCGGCCCAACCAAACCGGTTCGGCTGTCCTCGCGAAAACGTTTTTGGTCATCCATCAAAACACGGAATCGCTTGCTTTGAATGTCAACACCTTTGCTCGTTTTCAAACCGTGGAACGGGTCGATCGCTTGGTCCGTTCCGAAACACGAAAGGAACCACTGATGAAAAAATTGCTCATTCTCGGATTGCTGGGGCTGCTGTTTTTCGGCGGAATGCTCCACATTCGACTGGTCGCTCAAAGCGACAAACCAAATTCCCCCAATGCCGTTGTCAAGGAAACCGCGAAATTTCCGTTGACATTCCAATCGGAAGAAGATTTGTCCCAGTTTCTCGAAACTTACACGCCTTCGCCGGAGTCCCCCGCAGGCAAAAAAGGGATCGATCAGCAGAAACTCAAGATGCTCGTTCTCGCCATGCACACTTACCATGATGCGAATAAGTTTTTCCCGAGTTCTTCGACGGCGGAAGACGGAACCGGCAAGCCGATGCACAGTTGGCGGGTCGCGTTGTTACCGTATCTGGAACAGGGCGAGTTTCCGGAACTGGGCGAATTGTACGCCAAAATCCGGAAGGATGAACCGTGGGACAGTGAATACAACAAGCAGTTTCACTCGCAAATGCCCGATTGCTACCGCAGTCCGTACCTGAGCGATGAACAAGCAAGCCAAGGCTTGACCAACTATGTCATGATCGTCGGAAACTTGCGAGGAGAACCATATAGCAGGAGCATGGGTGGTATGTCAAGCAGCGGCATGGGAAGTATGCCAATGGGCGGAATGATGAGTTCTGAGATGCAGCAATCTCCCGTGAACGCGATTTTCGCCGGCCCGAATTCCTGGAGTTCTATGGCTCACATCACAGATGGAACATCAAACACGATTCTTTTCGCGGAGCGTTCGCAGCCTGTGTGTTGGATGGACCCGACGGGTGACGTGCCGATCAAGATCGCGGTTCAGGGAATCAACGCCGTCCCCAACGGTCTCGGTTCCATCGACGGCAAGGAAGGGATCAACGTCGCCTTTGCGGACGGCTCCGTTTCGTTCGCGCCAAGCATGAGCGCCAATGCAATGCTTGAAGCCGCGCTCACCTGCAACGGCGGAGAAAGCCTTTCTTGGGAACCTGACAAATGGAAGGAAAACGGGTTGGTCGGTGAAATTCAAGGTATCGTTACATTGGACGGAAAACCGCTTCCCCATGTTGCGGTTCTCTTTGTCTCCAACGCCAATCCTAAGATTGCTTTTACTTTCAATACAGACATCAATGGACAATTCCAATTAAATGGAAAAAATGTTCAAGGAGAATACAAAGTGTGTATCAGATCACTTTCCAACGCACATGTTGAAATCATTTCAAGAAAGTACGCCGATCCCAGAACGACACCGCTTTCGGTTACTCTGCAAGAAGGGAAGAATGTGATTGAACTGAATTTGGAGAGTCCTTCCAAATGATACGTTAGGCTTTCGCCCGAAAATAAACGGCCAAAACGTTTCCGTTGTTTACAGATGTCACCCAAGAACAGCAGCCGGGAACGCAGCGTTAGCGAAGTGACCGGTGTGGGCGGCATCCCTCTCAAGCCCACATATTTTGCGATTCAAGCCCGATCAGGAATCCACCTTTGAGATAATGCCACTGCCACACACCGGTCACTCCGTTCACCTACGGCTCTCTGCGTTCCCGGCTGTTGTTCTTGCGGATCATTTTCTGGCAAAAACCTTATTGTGTCATTCAACGTGAATAATGCGATCCTCGCCGGATCGCTCTCTTTCTATCATTTTTTCCGCGGTTTGTCTACCGAATACCCAAAATAATGCGGGGCGTGTGAAAAATTCCATCAAGGTCGAAGTCAACAGGCCGCCGACAATGACCGTGGCAATCGGGTACAAAATTTCGCGGCCCGGCGTATCGGGCGAAACGGTGATGGGCAGCAAGCCCAGCATGGCCGTTAATGTGGTCATCAGCACGGGCGCAACGCGGTTTTTACCGGCTTTGACCAGCATTTCCTTCGTGAAAGATTCGCCTTCATAACGGACAAGATGGAAATAATGGTCGATGATCAAAATCCCGTTGCGCGACGCAATGCCGCAAAGCGAAATCATGCCGACGAGGTTGGGAATCGAACGCGCCTGGCCCGTAAGAACAATGGCCGCCACCGCGCCGACGAGTGCAAGCGGCAGCGCGGACATGACTTGAAGCGACATATTCAGCGAGCCGAACATTCGGTAAAGCACAAGGACAATGCAGACCAGCGAAACCATCGACAACAAAATCAACCGCCGCGACGATTCCTGCTCGCTTTGAAAAAGGCCTGTCATTTCCAGATAAACATTGTTGCTTGTCAATTCTTCCATGTGCGGGGCAAGGACACGGTCAATATCGTTTTTGACATCGACCGCACCGCGAACTTGCGGGTTCATCTGCACGGTGATTTGCGGTTGCCCGGCTTCGTGTTCAATGCGGCTTTGCCCTTTGGCATCACGGTCGATTCTCGCCACTTCGGAAAGCGGGATCAAAACGCCCGACGGTGTTTGAATTTGCATTTGCGCCAACGCATCCAAGTTTTCACGATAGGAATCGGAAACACGCAACAACACGTCAATCGTGCGTTTGCCTTCAAGAATTTGCGTTGTGACCACTCCTTGCATGGCCGTTTCGATGATGCCGTTCACGTCTTCGGGAATCAACCCGTAAACGGCCAACGATTCGCGGTCAAGGTTGAACCGAACTTGCGGAATGTCTTTTTGAATCGGGTCGACTCGGGGATTGCCGATGTCCGGAATGTTGGAAATCAATTTCTGAATCTGCGCCGCGCGGCGTCGCAAAAGAATCGGGTCTTCGCCACGAATTTTAATGGCGATTTTGGATCGCGTTCCCGTTCGCAAATGAGCCATCAGGTGTTGCAAAGGCTGATCATAAAAAGCGACAACGCCCGGCATTTTGTCCGGGGCAATGACCTCTTCAATGTCCGCAAAAACATCCGCGATCTTGCGACCGGATTTCAAATCCAACGTACACAACATTTCCGACATGTTCACCGGAACGGCGTGTTCGTCCAAATCGGCTCGCCCGGTTTTGCGAACGACCGACATGACGCCTTCAATTTGCAACAACTCCTCGGCGACACGGGCGGCAAATTCATCGCTCGTTTTCAGCGATGTGCCCGGCGGAAGAGAAACGTTGACCTGCGGAGCCCCTTCATTAAACGGCGGAACGAAATCCCGTTCCAAAGTAAAGAAGACCACCCCGGCCAGCAGCATAATCGCAAACGAACAAAAGAGAATCGTCTTTGGAAAGGCAAGGCTCAAACGAATGGCTCGCTCGGCACACCAGTGGGAAAATTTGAGAATGGCCCCTTCTTTGTCTTGATGTTTTTCCGCTTTTTTCGGCAGCAGAAGGTAAGACATGATCGGCGTAACAGTCAGCGAAACGAGCAGCGATGCCAAGAGCGAAACGATGTAAGCGATTCCCATCGGGGCGAACATTTTCCCTTCCATCCCTTGAAGAAAAAAGACCGGAAAGAAAACGATGACCACGATGATCGTGCCGTAAACAATGGAGTTGCGAATTTCGCGGCTGGCATTGTAAACGACGAGAATGCTTGACTCTCTTTGGTCGGGCGGTCTTCTGAAATTTTCCCGCAAACGGCGATAAATATTTTCGACATCGACAATAGCATCGTCGACCAACTCACCGACGGCCACGGCCAGGCCGCCCAAAGTCATCGTGTTGATCGACAGGCCGAGCCACGCAAAAGTGACGCAAGTGGTCACGATGGAAATTGGAATGGCCAACATGGTGATGAAGGTGATTCGCAAATTCATCAGAAAAAGAAACAGCACGATGACAATGAGAATTGCTCCTAAATAAAGGGCTTCTTCGACATTGGCGATTGCCAGATTGATGAAGGTTTCCTGTTCGTAAAGCGGCGCGATGCGGACATTCGGATGCGTCAAGTTGATCGTTTTTTGAATGTCTTCCGTGATGGCCAAAATGCGTTTGGACAATTCGCGGGTGTCTTGCCCGACTTGTTTTTCAATTGTAAGCACGACCGATGGACGGCTTANNNCCGANCNGTCCGGGTTTTTGATGTAAACGCCGCTTGTCCCCACCTTGACCGCCGGTGCTACTGTCACTTCCGCAACTTGATGAAGCAAAATCGGCGGATCGGAATCCGGCTTAACCACGAGCAAATTCAATTCCTCGGGTATTTCAAGATGTTCAGGTTTTTCAATCCGACCGATTGACCTGACCAGAAATTCATTCGGCCCTTGATCGGTCAGAAAACCGCCGGTGACATTTCGATTACTTCCTTCCAAGGCACGCTGAAGATCGGCCAGCGTAATGCGATATTTTGCCATTTCATCAAGATTGGCCAACACCTGATATTGCTTATAATCACCACCGATAATGAGAACTTCCGAAACACCGCCCGCACTGAGAATGCGTTTGCGAACGACCCAATCGGCAAGCGTGCGAAGCTCCATCGGCGAAAGTTCATTTTTTTCATCCCACAGCGTCAGGTACATGACCTGCCCCATCATGGACGCCATCGGTGCCATTCGGGGAGTGATTCCCTGAGGCAGTTGATCTGTTGTCAATTGCAATCGTTCGTCGACGATTTGCCGACAACGAATCGCCTCCATGCCCCATTCAAATTCAATTGTAATCAGCGCAAGACCGGCGGTGGAACTACTCCGAATCGCGGTGACGCCATTGGCACCGTTGAGATAGGTTTCGATGGGAGTCGTGACAAGCGTTTCCACTTCCTCGGGTGCCATGCCTTCGCATTCGGCCATGACAATGACACGCGGTCGGCTCAAATCGGGAAGGACATCGACGGGAAGTTGCGTGGTCGTATACCCGCCGACAAAAAGTAAAATCACCGCAAAAACCAGCACAATAAAGCGGTTGTTGAGTGAAAAACGAATGATCGTGTTAAACATGTTTATGTGATTTTCTGGAAGTATTTTTGAAAATGAAAGTTATGTTTCTCACGGAGGCTCTGAGGACACGGAGTTGTTTTTAAGAATAAAAAACGAGAATGAAAAGTTAATGATTGAGAAATTTTTCATTCAAATTTTTCTTATTCCTCTGTGTCCTCCGTGCCTCCGTGAGAAAATTATTCTGGATTGAGAACTAATGAACATGATCGCCGTGTTGGATTCCGCCGCCACCGGCGACTTTTTGATTGGACGCGTCCAGTGCGGCAAGGATAAATCCGGCGCCTTTGGTGGCGACCATTGCGCCGGGAAAGATGGAACCGTCATTGGCAATGACTACAACATCTTTCGTTTTGAAGAGGACATGCACCGGCGTTTTTCGCCATATTTTTTTGTCGTCTTCATTGCCAACCCATTCAAAAACGCACATTTCGCTGATGTCCTGCGCAACGGCGTCAACGGGCAAAACAATACACTTGGGTAACTCTTCATATTCAACCTGAAGTTCGCAGCGTTCGCCCGGTCGAAACTGCCATTGAACATAACGTCGTTTGTCGTTTGCGTCCTGATTGGCATCGTGAATCGCGAATTGGTTGTTCAAATCGACATAACAATATATGACGCCGTTTTCCTGATCGACTTTATTATCGATGGAACGAATATGCAAATTGCCGATGATCTCGCGGCGATCGTTCCCGCCGAAGACGGCCGAGACATTTCGTTTTTCCGTAATCGCTTGCGTGATTTTTTTCTCATCGACCGCGAACACTTTGCCTTTGATGACCAATTGATTGATGTCGGAAAGTCGGCAAAGCGGGTCACCGAGCACGATGTTTTGCCCGATGTTGACGTTCAATTGATCCATAGTCAGAATTCTTTGCGTTTCATTTTCATCCGCAATTGACGGGACATAAACGGTCATACTCTTGACGATTTCCCGATTTTTTTCCAACGATTCGCTGATCTGCTCCAAACTTAAACCCTGAAGTTCCAATGCTCTTTTTTGGCTGGAAATTTCGACCTGAAGCCGTTCTCGTTCATAGGTTAGTTCCCGTTTTTTTTGTGGCAAGATGTCGTTTCCAACATTACCCAAACGGTCGATTTCCGCATCGTTAATTTCCTTTGTCTTGAGCAGGGCGATGTAATCGCTTTGTATTTTAACGATGTCCGGATGGTTCAGAAAAATGTCAAACAAGGCTTCGCCCGGCAGCACGACGACGCCTGCTTCGTGGTGAATTTTTGTAATAACCCCCGAGATGGGCGACGGAATGTCAATCGTCGAATGGCCGGGCCGTTCCATGACAACCGCAGGAAGAATGAGCGACTTGTAATAATCGACGACCTCAATTTTGGCAATCGTCGAATCGTCGATCCCGATATTTTTTGAAGCGGTCGCGCTAAAGGAAATTTCTTTGGCCGGTTCAGCCGTTGCGATTACTTCCGGCTCTTCCGCCACGTGATCCATCGGCAACAAACGTTCAGCGAGGGAACCCAAAAACAGGTATTGCGCAACATGATGAATGCCGCTGCGTGTTGCGGGAACGGTCCATCCCAAGACATAAACCATCCCCAGAAGAAAAGCGAGCATGATAAGAACGATGCCCGTTTTTGAAAGGTATTTTATAAGATTATTTTTCATTGTTATTTGTCGAATTCTACGAAGTGAATTATAATCGCGTCAACAACAAAATGAACCGCGCAGCAACGGTTGCATGTCGCATCAATGCAATTTTCAAGAAATCCTGGAAAGACCAACGTGAAAGCTCAAGCTGTCACTTGAAGATCAAATCAAGAAATGCCCCAAGAACAGATGCAAACGCATCTTGGGTACGGAAACAAACGAAGTGTTTTCTACAGAAAGAAAACGATCGAAATATTCGACAAAAGACAAACACGGCAACGCAAGGTACATCTGAATCTTGTCAAGACTCCGCTCTCCTCTCGCGTCAATTTTCACAATCTTGGTCGACACCACGGCGGCAAAACACTGACAGGGAATACAGTCATGATTGCAATGATGATGCCACGGATTGACACAGGCAGGCTCGAACGAATCACAAGGCTTGTTGTGCTGATGTCCAAGTTGATAAAAATGATGACTGTCTTTCACGCAAATACAAGAAGGTTGACAAGGGACGTGTTGCTCTTGATGTTCACTCGTATCAACTTCGACACAGCAGTGTCCATGAACACCCGTCAGAGAGTGCATGATCACTGTCGCAATAAGCAAAAATCTGGTCGCCAACGAAAACATACGCACGCCAATACAAAAACCTGCCTTGTCAAACTAAAGATAATAACTTGATAATTCTATCTCGGCCAACGAGAAAAGTCAAGGGAAATGCATTGAATTTTGATTTTTAATCAAAATTTCTTTGCAACTTACTGCCAAATAACTGCGATTGTCTTGAAACGAGCAATTTCGTATGATTATGACAATATATATGACACGAATTCCCGAATACTTTTTGCTATGAAATATCCTTTTATAAAACAATTATATTCACTTTTTGTATGCTTTGCAGTTTTGCAAGGTTTTGCAATTGCCGCGAACAACGATTATGTCGTTTTTCGCTCGGAAGGTCAGGCAACACAACGACTTGAGGGCGAAATCGTTAATATCACCGGGCAAGACGGGATGACGTTTCGGCCCAATGATGGTCAGGAACGCAAGATTCCTCTTGTGCAAATCGTTGATTTTGGAATAGTTAAGGAGATTGCGCAAGTTAATGCCGAACAGGCAATGCTCGATGGCGACTTTCATGGGGCGATTGACTATTATATCGCGGCAAGACAAGCAGAATACGCAAAACAGACAAAACGAAACTGGGTCATGCGGCAACAAACGTCCGTGTTGGTGCAGGCGTATGCGGCTTTGGGCGAAACGGAGCGTGCCTGTCGCGAGTTTTACGCCTTGGCCGAATCGGACCCTGAAACGGTATATATTGTCTGCATTCCCTTGCCTTGGCATGTTGAATTGTCGCAAGCGGCGATGTACCAGCGACTTGGCGAAATGTGGCTCGACCGGCCTGAGTACCCCGCCGCGCAACTGC
>JGI994J12354_10005685_pt1 | contig 10660 bp, 11 predicted proteins | sample IntmicLarv3ML3BL_FD_12354 | JGI IMG/M metagenome (IMG submission 12354)
GCTGCCTGTATCGCCTTGGTGTCAAGGTCGAGTTGCTCCTTGCTGTCGGCAAGGTGTACGAGCGTTACAACACCGAACATAAGCCGCTGGTCGTGGCTTGTGAGGTCGTCAAGATAGCCCTCTAAGGTTTCGCGCGTTTTGGAAAGCTCATACGGCACCTGCGCGTGAAAATTGTTATTGTTATTCTGCCGCCGCTGCCAGCGGTAAATGTCCGATTCAAGCGCCAGCACCTGCGTCGAAACCTCCTTGACCGCCTCGCTTGTCGGCGCTGGTAAAATGTCTATGGACAGCATCATATCAAGCGGCATGTCTGTTAGGTCTTTTATAAATTCGTCTTTAAGGGATGAAGCATAATCGCTCACAAAAAGCACACGCCCGAACTTTTCGCCCATCGTGAAATAGCCGGGGTGAAACGAAATGGCGCTCGGACAAATGCTGTCCTTGAAGTCGTATCCGCTTTTTATAGCGTCGGTCATATCAAATTTGAATTTTGAAACCTCTCCGGCTCGGAAAAAATCATGCAGAATTTTAAGCCGCTGCTTGATGCCAAGCGGCGCAACGCTTGACGAGAGCCGCCCGAAGGTCTGCGAAAGCTCGCTTTCAATGCGGCTGAAATATGGCCTTGCCTCGGCTATGCTGCGCATTTGCGAAGAGATTGTTATAAAGCGCTCCTTAAATATGCCGTTGTTACTGTCTGCGCCGGCAAGGATATGTCCGTTAATCTCATCGCGGTAGCTGTCAAGATTATCTCCGCGCTCTGGGATGAGCATATTTCGCGCCAGCTCGCCGCGGTCAAGCCTGTGGCTGAAAATTGTAACCTTTGCTGTGGCATCGGTCGGAAGCGTATTTAGTATGTCGCAGTATGAAAAATACACCGCGCTTTTATCGTCCCGGCTTGCTGCGGTGTAGTTTATGTCCGAAAACTGCCATGTGCGGCTGAAGCTTCGGTTTACCTTCCAAATGCCGTCCTCGAAAATTCTGTCTATAGGGATGCTCTTTTGCGCTGTGGGCGCGCGTGGTCTTTTAAACCGCTCGTTTATTAGGCTTTGTTTTAATGTTTTTATCATGGGCGCGCCTCCGTTCATAATCTTTTGCCGCTATAATGTAATAATTTTCGCTTTTGTATAATCTCATGCGCGAGCTTAGCATTGTGCCTATGAGCGCCAGCGCAAATTTTTCAATCGGCATACCGTTATATTTGAAAAATCCTGCCGCCCCAAAGGGTGCGGCTGCCGCAATGCAAACCCAGCTTAGCGCTTCCTTGCCGAGAGTATCGCGCAGCAGAAAATACAGCACCGACGCCGTACCGATAGAGAGCGCTGCACAAACTATCTGGCGCAGGTTAAGCCCAAATGCCACCTTTTCCTTGTAGTCTAATATCTCCTTGTTCATTTTTACTTCCATAAAAAACCTCCAGTAAATATGTTCACAGTGAACATGTATTAAAGCGCGGTCATTTCCTTCACCAGCCTGTCAGCGCCGCTCACAAGCCCGACAAGCACAAGCAGGCTAAACACAGTTTCCGCGAGATAGGTAATGACAATGGCTATTTCCGACGTCCCCGGGTCTATAAGTCCGGGCGCGGTAGACGCTGCATAGGCATTGTAAATAATACACGCAAGTATGACGATAGCGCCCTCAAAGCACACGCCGATATAGCTTTTTATAAATGCCTTGCCCGTGCCGCTTGTGACCTCGCCGCCAAAGGCTGCGAGCGGAATTGGAGCTAAGGCTGTGTACATGTAGATGCGGAAAAATCTTGAGTATACTGTGAGAATCATCTTAAATGCCAGTGCAGCAATAAGCCCAACTCCAAGAACCACCACAAGAAAAAGTGGGATGCTTGTCATAAACCCAACCCCCTCAATCGCTTCAACAATCTCATTTGGCAGACTTAGGTGAGCGTTTATACCACCGAAGCCGCCGCCTATTCTGCTCACGATGCCGCCGCAAATTTTAAATATAGCTGTCATTATCTCCACGCCGTAGGTAATGGCGGTTTTTGCCGCTACAAATGGGATAAGAAGCCGAATTGCAGATTCCGGGCGCTTAAAGTCCCGAAAGCCGCCTGCGCTCTTAAACACACTCATGGCAAAAAATAGTATTAGCAAAGAATACCCTATCGCTTGGAGTGCGCCGTTTATATTTAGGACTATGCCCCAGATGCTGCCGCCCTTGAAGGTTTCCGGGTTTTCTGTGAGCAAGCTCCACACCTCGTCAATTCCACGATTCCAGATATCTAAAATGACACTTAGTATGCCGACAATCCAGTTACCTGTCAAAATATATCACCTCCAAATGTCGCCTTGCGGCGAGTTTTTTATACTAAAATAAGGTCGAGTATGGGCTTTGCCATTGCTATAACAATGCCGCCTGCAACGCAGAGAAGTCCGTTGGTGCGCTGTGAGGGGTCATGCGACTGGAACGACATGCCAAACTGCAAAAGCCCGAAGCCAATCACAATTATTCCAACCGCGCGAATGGCCGCAAAAACAAAGTCCGAAAGGTTGTTAATCGTCGCCAGTGGGTCATCGGCAAAAACGCTTGTTGTAAGGAGTGCAGCAGATAAAAAAACACCTGCGCACTTGGCGTAGGTGTTTTTGAGCTTTTTATACTGGGCGTTTTTGGGGTTATGCTTTTTCATGAATAAGTTCCTCCTAAAATTCTGTAATTTCGATTTCATCCGGATTCATGCCGGGGATAATATCCTCGCGCATCTCCGGCATCGGGCGCGGCTCGTGTATGTAGGGCTTCGCGCCGCCGTAGGCTGTGAGCTTGTAATTTGGGTGCTTTTTGATGTTATACTTGCGGTCGATTACAGGCGGCTCGCCTTGCAGCAGCACAAGCGCATATTGGTTCTTTAGCGAGCGCACCTCGTCCGGGGTTAGAAGCTCGCGGTCTGTGCCTTGATTGTTTTTGCTGCTCGACCCATTGCGGCCTCTTGTGATACCAAATGTTTGTGTTGCGATACTCTCCTTGCCAAGCTGCTTTGACAAATATTCATGCGTTGATGCTTCGTTGCCGCCAAGATACAGAAGCGATGCGGTGTTCCCTGTGATGTTCTCCCATTTGTCCTTAAACAGTCCTTTAAGCTGCGCAAATATTTTGTATAATGATTGACTGTGAAATGTTGCGGCTTCGGCAGGTGCTTAAAATTTCCGGGTAGTTCTCCGGCAAGGGCGTGTTTGCAAATTCGTCAAGCAAAAACCGCACATGCACAGGCAGAGCGCCGCCATATTTTTTGTCCGCAACCCGGTAAAGCTCCAAAAATGCAGAGCTATACAGCATACCGACAAGGAAGTTCAGCGTTGTGTCCGCATCGGGTATGATGCAGAAAATTACGCGCTTACGCTCGCCGAGTGTGCTGAAATTCATATCGTCACGGCTTGTTATCTGGGCAATTTCCTCGATGTTAAACGGTGAGAGGCGAACGGCGGCAGCCACTAAAATGCTTTTAGCCGTTTTGCCGATGGCTTGTTGTCAAGACCATTTTGGTATAAAATTAAAATTTTTCATGCGGTGTTGTCATTCTTAATCAAGCGCAGAACCTTATCCCACAGCATTTCTTTGCTATTTTCGCTGAAATGTATTTCAATCTCGAAATCAGTACCGCCTACGCTCTTTAAGAGCGTAGGCGGCTTCTGGTTTTCACTGGTATCAACGGTTTTCATATCAATCTTATCCATCTTATCAATCCTTTCTTTCTTTATTAAAAGACAGATAATGGCTTAATTTTAAACCTATGTCATCTTATCTTTTCCCTCTGCTCAACGAGTGTTTTTAGCACATCGGGCGGTATTTTAGCTAAAAGCACACGCTGTTCTTTAATCTGTTTTTGAAGCCGTCTAAGCTCGCTTTCAGCTATTTTCAGTTTAGCGCCCTTCTCAAAAGCTTTATCTTCCAACACTCCAATTTCTTCGGAACTGTCGCGTTTTCCAATTTCCAAGCCCTTAATGTAATTGTCCACCGTGCCAAGCTGTGCCGCAAAGCTCTTAGCATCTGGAAGCCACCGAGATAAAAGTGACAAAGCTTCCTCGCGCTTTTTTCCGGCATTAAACGCATTTATATCCGCAAGTGCGGCTTGTATGCTCTGACTATCCCTGTCAAGCCTTGCCGCTTGCTTAAACAGCCTCACAGGGATATGCTTGCGGTTTGTTTCGCGTGCAGCTTCGCCGCGCTCCAGTACATCCCAGCGAGCCGACATATGCGCGTGAAAATCATCTTGCCATTTCACAAGGTCGGCGCGATTACCGAGTATCTGCTTCGCTGACAATCGTAAATCCTTTGTGAGTGGCACAAAGCACAGATGCATATGCGGTGTTGCTTCGTCCATGTGAACAACAGCCGAAAATATATTTTTCTCGCCAACGCGACCGGATATAAAGTCGTAGGCTCGTTTGAAATATTCGTGTTGTTCTTCGGGCGGCAGGGCTGTTATAAAGCTGTTTGTGCCGCCAATGAATGTGTCTACAAATTTGATGCTGTCGCTGCGAACCTTACATTTTGCAGCTTCTATGCGGCTTTGAATTTCATAGTAATACTTGCCGCACGGCGGCTTGATATGGTAGTTTTGGAGTGTGCGCAGTGGGTCAATATCGCGGTTTGAATTGTAGCTACTCTTTTCGCGCTCGTGATGCTTTTCAAGTGCAGAAGCCGAGCCGCCGCGCTGTTTGCTAAATCGCATTATTGCGTATGGCATGTAAATTTGTCCTTTCTTTCTATCTAAGTAAACGAGGGTCGTACACCCTTTGATGCTGATAAAAGTAGTCAAGCATGGCACACACTTTCGTTGTGCCATGCTTGACTACTTTTCCGCCATGAACAAATCCGCGCCCCTACATTGGGCGCGGATTTTTCACGACGGACGCACCAAAGGGTATAACACACTATACTTTGCAGAGCAAAGTGTGTGGCAAGGGTTTCACCCCTGCACCCCTGTTATGTCCGGCTCGTAACCGCCGGACATAACAAAACCGCCCCCTTGTTTCGCTCAGCGGCAAAATAAAGTGGGCGGTTTTATGCGAGGTGAACAAGTTTGAAGCGCATCCATTTTTACATAAACAACTATTACTTTTCGGGAACAGAAATTTCTCCATGCTTTGCTTCAAAAGCTTCTATGGATTTGCGAACCAAGTAGAGAATATGCCCGTTTGCTGACCTACCCTCATACTGTGCAATGTATCCAAGCTTATAATGCAAGGCTCTGTCCTTTACTCTTATTCCGATGTGATATTCCTTTTCCTTCACGTTATCACCCTACCTTAATGTGTACTTATTTTCTGATAATATTAAGTACATATTAAGTTCCGAGTGTGATATAATGTCGCAAACGTACTCAACGGGAGTACGCAATAAATATAGTAGAGGTTATAATGTTATGGAAAACACAGCGGTTTTTGTTAAAGCTCCTCAAAAAATTGATGATTTATTGTCCGCGTATACAGGCGAGCAATGTCAACGGTTTATTATTGAAAAAACCATCATATTACCAAAGATCGATTTCGTAAACTTTGCAGAAGATTTATGTATGGATAGATGGTTTATTGAAGAAAATCGGTTTTTGTGCCGGATTGATGACAATGGAGTTTGGCATTGTATCCACGCAAAAACTGAAAAGCTTAGCACAGGTATTTTAATCATGTCGAGAAATGCGGCGCATCCAGAATATGCCGCATATTGCCCATCAGTCTGAATGTGTAGCGTTTAAGATGCCAATGGTCTACTGATTAGCCGCAAGCGGAAAGTCCGAAGCAAGCTCGGCGGCTCTTTCAGCCACACGTTTTGCTTTTTGCTTCAAATAAATTTGATGCCGTTTTTCTTGTATCAGTATCTTTTTTCTCCGCTCTTCCTCTTGCTTGGCAAGGATTGCAGGGTCAATTTCTTCTTGCGGCACAGCAAATTTTCCAATGAAATTCAGGTGTACTTCTACCTTTTGCGCCGTATGCTCAGCAAATTTACGTTCGCGCTCGTGAACTATAATCTTCTCTACAAATTCGTTTAGCATAGCGGTTGTGAGCCTGTCAAAATTCTCATATCGCGCTACAAGCGACATAAAGCTTTTGGCGCGTTTGTTTCCATTTTGAAAGCTCTCCACGGCTTCGCGCAAGTCCTGCATTTCCTGCTCCAATGCTTCTTGTTCGCTCTCATATTGTGTGCTTAAAGCTTCATATCGCTTTTCCGGGAGCTTGCCAAGCGCGTTGTCCTCATAGATTTTGCGAATTAAAATTTCAAGGTCAGCGGTACGTTTTTTGCACACGGAAAGCCGCTTTTTCTGCGCCGCAACCTCATCAGCCTGCTTTGTGCTTATTGTTTCCTGTACCGACTTTATAAACGCGTCCTTGTCCTCTTTTGCATATGCGGCAATGGCTTTTAAAGCTTCGGAAATAAAACTTAGCACTGCCGCCGCATCAATCCAGTGAGCTGATGGGCAAAGTGAGCCGACAGGCTGTTTTCGATAACCCGAGCAACTATATTTTGCTGAAGCTTTGCCCTTGTGTGTTCGGTGAACATACATTTTTGCGCCGCAATCAGCGCAGAACATAAGACCTGTAAGCGGATGATATTCGCCCCAACCATTGGGATATCGCTTCACATTTCCGCGTATACGCTGGACGTTTTCAAAGGTTTCCTTGTCAATAATAGGCTCATGGGTATTTTCAAAAATGACCCATTCATCTTCTGAAACATACTTGTTCTTTTTGTCCTTATAAGAATTTTTATGAGTTTTGAAATTTACAGTGTGTCCGAGATATTCTTTTCGCTTCAATATGTTTACAATACTGGAATCCCACCATTTGTAAGGGTTTTTAAAAACCTTGCTCTGATGCAATCCAGAACCGCGCTGCGCCATGTGATACGCAGGGCAAGGGATGCACTCTGCTGTCAGCACACAAGCGATTTTGTGTGGTCCAAGCCCCTCGATTGTCATTCTGAAAATACGGCGCACGATGGCGGCGGCTTCTTCATCTACAACCCATTGGTGTTTGTCGGTTGATGATTTAAGATAACCATATGCCGCACAGCTTGACATTGGCTTGCCTGCCATGCCTTTGGCTTTAAATGCCGCCTTTGTTTTGCGCGAAGCATCGCGGACATACCACTCGTTTATTATGTTGCGAAACGGTGTGAAATCGTCCTCGTCCTTGAAGCTGTCCATGTTGTCAGTTACAGCAATCAGCCGCACACCCTTTTCGCGAAACATCTCCATAAAAAGACCAACACGGAGGTAGTCGCGCCCAAAGCGTGACATATCTTTTATGATAACCGTTCCAATGTTTCCGGCTTCAACTTCTGCAAGCATTGCCTTAAATCCTTCACGCTCAAAGGTTGCGCCACTTACACCATCATCCCACCAATGCACAAACGGCGTAAACCCATTGCGCGTGGCATAGTCCTCTAAAATGCGCTTTTGATTGGCGATGCTACCACTTTCGCCTAAAAGTTCATCATCACGAGAAAGCCGCTCGTACAGCGCAGTTATTTTGTTCTTAATCATAAAATACCTCACTTTATTGTCGCGTTATGCCGCACTCAATAAAATACGGCTTTGACTAATCTTTCTCTTAGAGCATATAACCCCTGCGGCCTGCTTAAAAACCTTATACTGCTTCACTGCTATATGGTTCGGGTCGCGCTCCTCCAGCATTTCAAAAAGCACATCCACAGGGCTTCGATGCTCCTCATCGTCCTCACTGGCAGAGCAGTTTTCTATCATATACATTATAGTTCCGAAATTCTGCTCGTCCTCCGGCGCTTCGTGCTTTAGGTATAAAATGAGCGCTGTGAAAAGCGCTATTTCAGACTTTTCCCAAAACGGGTCGTTTTGGTGTGCGTTCGGCGGTGTGGTGTTTTTGATAAGGTTAGACACAAGGCGCATCGCGTCAAGGTCTGTGCGGATATATTGGAAGGGATTGAAGCCGTCTGACCTCGCCGGGTCTACAAGGTCAAAAATGGTTACCTCAATGCCTTTGGCAAGAAACATCGGCGCTAGGGCACTGGTTATCTCGCCCTTTGGGTCGGTTATTAGATAACTGCACGAGCAGTTCATCGCGTTTGGCATTGAAAAACCTCGGCTTTTGCCGCTTCCACTGCCGCCGATTACAAGAACATTAAGGTTCTTTTGATGCCTGTGACTATCCATTCCAAGACTGAATTTTTTTGTGAGAATAAAATTTTCCTCCGGGCTTTTGCGGTTTCTATAAATTGCGTCAAGCTGCTTTGCATGGCTCCACTTGGCACTGCCGTATTCCTCGCCCCGGCGAGTGTTGCCCTGCGATGAGATATACAGTAAAACCGCAAAGACATAGCAGATAAGACAAACGCTCACAGCTTTAAGGCTGTAAGCGTTTAGGGTTATCTTATGTGGTGAGCTAAGCTGCTCTGTAAAGCTTGCCATCCAATCCCCGAAGCCTTCCCCCGGTGACATGCAGCTTGCCGCCAAAAGCCCCAGCCATACGACAGGGACAGCCAGCACAATCCAGAATATTAGGTCGCTTCTGCCTTTCATTGCGTGGCGCATTTTCGCCACCTCCTTTTAATATGTTCACTGTGGACATGTTTTACATTATCATCTAAAAATGCCGCACATATTAATTTGGCCGGACAGACACGCATTTGAAAAATCGCAGTGCATGAAGCTTGTAAACGAAATAACCGTGTTCTGCCCGAAAACTGCGCCGGATAAATCCACATCTGCAAACTTGCAGTCATACACCCTCGCGCCCTTAAAACTCACGCCACGCATGGCACAGGCGGAAAATTCGCATTCGCGCAGGATAGAGCGCTCAAAACTTGCCGCTTCGGGGACTGTGTGAATTTTCAGATTGTCCAAAATAGCATCCGCAAAGAAATCCTCTGTAAAGCCTTCCTGCGCCGCTTTCTCGTAAAGCTCTTGGGTTACAAGCTTTTTCTTAACGCCGTGGCAGTCATTCTCAAGCGTAAAGGCATATGTGCCTTTGGCTTTATATGTGTTCACTTTTTTCACCTCCATTAAACATGTCCACAGTGGGCATATTTGTTTTATAAAAAGTTTTTTCAAAAAACCTCAAAAAAATTTGACAGCAAATTTTACTCGCGCTACAATGTGCGCATAAGTAAACACCCAAACTAAAATTAAGGATGTGCAGACTATGAAAAAGATTTTGAACAAACTAACCATCATGCTCCTAGCCGCCGTTATGCTCGTTTCCTCGCTGCCTGTTTCGGCTGCGAATGTAGCAGACTTCAAGGACGTATCTAAAGACCACTGGTTCTATGATGCCGTGTCCTACGCGCTCACACATGAAATGACAACCGGCACGAGCGAAACAGAATTTTCACCCTTTAAGACCATGACACGCGCAGAGTTTATTACCATGCTCGGCAGGCTCAACGGCAACAAGGATTCTGAAACTAACAACCACAACGATTATCCATACGACTATCTATATCACCCTAACAGCACAGATTACACCGATGTTGGTGGGAACTGGTGGTACAATCCTCATATCAACTGGGCTGACCATTTCGGCATTGTTGACACCACAGGCACGCAGTTTCGTCCGCATGACGCAATCACTCGCGAGGAGATGGCTATTTTCCTCGGCAAATATATTGAGGTTTTGGGTGTGAATCTTCCTGCTGACCCCAACGCACCCGACAGCTTCACTGATGCCGCCGCTATCTCTGCTGCTGCGCCTTATGTTTCCCTTGTCCGCGAGTGCGGTCTTATCGTTGGCGACACAGAGGGCACTTTTCGCCCCAATAGCACCCTTACTCGCGCAGAGGCGTTCACCATAGACATGAGGGTTAGGGAGGTGCTACAGAGCGAAATTAGCGGCTTAGAACTACCTCGGTTTGTGACTTGCTATACATTTTATATTGCAGAGTTTCCGGACGGTGTGAAGGTTGGCGAAAGTGTGCAGATGTCTATTACTCGCTTTATACCTTACGACTGCACTGAAACAGAGGGGATTATATGGTATATTCCCGAAGGCTCAGAACACATCGCAACCATAACCGAGGACGGCGCGCTAACTGCACATTCCGAGGGTAGAGTGTTGGTATATGCTCAACACCCGGTTGGAGGGCCGACCTCCGTGTGTACCCTAAGTGTCCGCGTCGTTGCCTAATAATTGTAACTTTACAAAAACAAGCTATGGAAAATCCATAGCTTGTTTTTTATACCTATTTTTAGTTTAGCTCCAAATGTGTATGCCGTTGTGTGTATGCCAACCGTGCGCATTGCTGACCTCACAGATAATCCACCATCTATCGTGAGAAGCGTTTACATCTGTGAAGCTCATTAGGGAATTAGACGCGCTGTGGTCGCAATTGTCAATTCCATAAATAAACTGAACAATAGCTTCAGCAAGGTCTATACGGCGCATATAGGCCGTGCCGGAGTAGCCCTGATTCGACCCTGTAAACATCGTCATCATGCGCCCTATCTCATCATAGGTAGCTCTGTCCTCGATGAGGAATCTGCCGCCGGAGGTGGTAAACAGTCCGTTAGTTATAGCCCAGTTGACTTCTGTGTAAGCATAAAATCCTGCTGGGACATCGCTTAAATTGTGGTAGTTAATATTAGCCTTTATGCTGTCGGAAGCAAGGCGGTAGGCAAGAATGGCAAGGTGTGTTCGCGACATCCTAACGTCCGGACAGAAGCCGCCGTCAACGCTCG
>JGI994J12354_10005686_pt1 | contig 10659 bp, 9 predicted proteins | sample IntmicLarv3ML3BL_FD_12354 | JGI IMG/M metagenome (IMG submission 12354)
CCCCCGCCTCTTCTGCGATGATGCTACCCTGCCGAACGGCGGGGATAACCTTGCGATGCGAGCGGCAAAGGCTTTCGCTGCCGCGACAGGCTGTGACCTAACGGGTCTCACCATCCATCTGAAAAAGCATATCCCCGCTATGGCGGGGCTCGGTGGCGGCAGTGGCGATGCGGCGGCGGTGCTCATCGCTCTGAACCGACTGATGCACACCGACCTCTCTGCGGTGGAGTTGCAGCGCATCGGCTTGACCATCGGCTCGGACGTGCCCTTCTGCGTGCGGGGTGGTGCTGCTCTGGCAGAGGGGCGAGGCGAGCGCTTGACCGCCATCCCGACTCTGCCGCCCTGCGGCATCGTGCTCATCCAGCCCGCCTTTCAAGTGTCCACCGGGGCACTGTATCAAGCACTTGATGGCAGTGAGCTCACCGACCGCCCCGACACAGCCGCCATGCTAGAAGCATTGCGGCAGAAAGACTTGAAACTTGTCTGTCGGGCGCTGGGCAACGTCTTTGAACAGGTGCTTCCCTCCGCTGAGCAAGCTATCGTTGCTGAGCTGAAAGCCGCCCTGTTGGCGCAGGGCGCACTTGGCGCATTGCTAACCGGCACCGGCTCCGTGGTCTATGGTCTCTTCGCCAGCGAGGCGCAGGCGCAGGTCGCCGCCGTCGCTCTGCACCCTCGCTATCCAACGGTTTTGACCGCCACGCCAATGCAGTGACTGCTGAACCCTCGCTCGCCGTTTGGCGGGCGAGGGCTTTTGATGTGCGCACAAAACGAGGATGCTCGATTGAGCACCCTCGTTTCATTTTTTTCGAATGTTCCACGTGGAACATTTGTACTTTTTCGTTTTGTCGCAAAAAGCAGTGCAAAGGAGAAGTCACTTTTTTCAAAATGATCCATCTGGAACATTTGCTTTTTTAGCGCTTTATTTTTTGCCCTTCTCCGTGTGCTCCGGCGCAGGGTCTTGCACGGCATTTTCCGGATTGTTCACCCAGTGGGTTTTCCGATAGCTGTGCCGGAAGCGGGGGTAGAGCGGTTCGTCACTCATAAAGGCATCGAAATAATCCTTGTCTTGCAGCTCGGGAATCCGGCGCTTAAAGGCGGTCATGAGCACAGGATAGAGCACCACGGCGATGATGCCGCCGGAGAAGCCGTTGTTGTAGAGGTTCACGCCCTCCACGGGAGAGCCCGCAAAGAGCACCACCGCCGAGTGGCAGAAGCCGGCGAAAATCCCCACGAAGGGACCGAAGTATCCGGCCATGGGCGCCAGCGTCGTGCAGAACAGCCCGGCGATTTGCAGGCTGGGGGAATTGACCGACCAGTGCGAGGCGAGGCCGCCCAGAAAGAGGCCGAGCATGACGGGCACGATGTTGAACGGGTGCTTTCCGTAAGCGGCGAAGCCAATGATGGTGAAAATGCCGCCTAGCGTAGGGCCGTTTAGGTCGCCGCCGATGAGCAGGATATAGCTGGTGGCCAGCGCACCGCAGAGCGCCATGTTGATGAGTGTGGGCGCAGGGCCGAACATGCGCAGAAAGTCGCTCGGTGCTCGCCCCGAGGTGTTGAGCAGCCGCCAGTAATTATACAACGCATGATGCCCGCCGCCCACGATGAGGCCGGCCACAAGGAACACGGCGCACAGTGCGTAGAGAAACAGACCCAGCTGAAAGTTCAGCCCCGTGGCCCAGTGCAGCGCCCGGGTGGGCGCAAGGCCGCGCGAGGAGAGCAGCGGCACTAAAATCATGGCAATCATGCCGCAGGCGAAGCCGCCGTTGTAGAGGTTCATGCCGTTTTGAATTCGGAAAGTGTAAGCGCAGACAGGGGAGATGATGAAGCCGATGGCGAGGCCGATGAACATGCCCAGCATCGGCATGCCCCAGCCGCCCTCGGTGAGCACCGTGAAGCTGACCAGCGGGGCAAGCGACGTGCCCACCAGCGCAGAGCTCACATGCTTGGCGAAGGGTTCTTCGGTGACTTTACAGTAGAGCATCGTGCCGAGCAGGATGGGCAGAATGTTCAAAAAGTTCTTACCGAAGAGGGCAAAGCCGCCCATGAGGCCGACGATGACGATGGTGAAGCCGTTGAGCGGGTCGTTGGCGATGCGCAGAACGGTGAGTGTCACCAAGAGCACGGTGGCAGAATTGAACAAGGCAGCGCCAATGCCACCCACCGCCATGTAGTCGGTGATGAGCACGTCCTGCGTCCCCAGAATCAATCTGAGTCCGGTGAAGATGTTGACGGGGCTGTCAAAAACAAAGGCAAGCACATAGAGCGAGGCAATGAAGGCGGCAATGGGGATATACATGCGATGATAACGCAAACGGTCGTCCTCCTGTCAGACTTGAAAATATTGCTGCACCTGCTGGATGTTGCTGCGAATTTCTTCCTGGAGTGCCCGGGACGAGGGGAAGCGCCGCTCCGGGCGCAGGAATTTATGTAGGGCGAGGGTGATGGTTTTGCCGTAGAGCTCGCCTTGAAAGTCGAGCAGGAAGCTCTCCAGATGCACGGAGTCGTCGTCGTAGAAGGTGGGGCGAGTCCCCACATTGGTGACCGCCAGGTGGTTCACGCCGTCCACAGTGACCTCGGCGGCGTAGACACCGAGCGGGAGGCGGACGCTGTGCGCATCCGGCAGGAGGTTGACCGTGGGGAAGCCCAGCGTGCGGCCGACGCTCTGCCCGCGGGCGACGGTGCCGCGGATGACGTGGGGATGGCCCAGCAGGGCGACGGCCCGGTCGAATGCGCCGCTCTCCATCAGCGTGCGGATACGGGTGGAGGAGACGGGCTCGCCGTCCAGCGAGACCGGCGGAATGATGTCGCAGCCGATGCCGAGCTCTGCACAGAGGGATTGGAGCTTGGCCGCCGTTCCCTCGCCCTTCGCACCGAAGGTGTGGTCAAAGCCCGCCACCAGTTGGGCAGCGCCGAGCTGCTTCATGAGAAAATGGGTGACATAATCTTTCCAGTGCAGGCTGAGAAACGCACGGCTCAAGGGATGGACGAGCACCTGTTTAATGCCGTAATACCGATGAATGAGGTATTCACGCTCGGCGGCGGTGTTGATGAGCGGGATGGTTTGACCGGTGAGGAATTCCCGCGGCATTTGATCAAAGGTAAACGCCGCAGGGGATAGGCCGGTTTCTTGAGCAAGTGCTGCAGGGGATAGGCCGGTTTCTTGAGCAAGTGTAGCGCAGCGGTTGAGCAGTGCGCCGTGCCCGATATGCACGCCGTCGAAAAAGCCGAGGGCGAGAATGCGCTTTTGTTGACTCACGGTGAAATCACCTCATAAAAGCTTTTGATAGTTGACATAATTTTCGACTCGCAGCGTCCCAGCATGAGAAAATCGCCGTCGGGGCCGTAGACACGGTATGTGCCGTCGGGGGCAGCGCAGGGAAAGGCGAGGCCGTTGCGGCACTTCTGCGCCTGCTCTAAAGTTATGTCAACGGGCGAATGCGTCAAGAACAGGCTGTCCACTGGCATGAGAAGTTGGCTCGGGTCGGGGCAGGCCTGCAGCTGCTCCAGCGTAACGACTTGCGCCTCGTCATAGCCGCAGGCGGCGGTGCGCCGTAGGCCGGACATGAGTGCGCCACAGCCGAGATANTGCCCCAAATCGTGGCAGAGCGTGCGGATATAAGTGCCCTTGGANCATTGCACCAGAAGGGTTGCGGTGTGANCGTCGAAGGCGGTGAGCTCCAAGCGATGAATGGTGATGGGGCGGGGCGCACGCTCGACTTCNTTGCCTTTGCGGGCGAGGTCATAGAGCTTCTTTCCGTTGATTTTGATGGCAGAGTACATGGGCGGGAGCTGGGTTTGCGCACCGAGGAAGTGGGGGAGCGCGGCTTCCAAATTGGCTTGGGTTATGTTAACTATATGTTCCTCAAGGATTTGTCCCGTGCTGTCCTGCGTGTCGGAAGTTTGACCGAAGCGGCAACGGGCGAGGTAGGTTTTCTCACCGTCTATCGCGAACTCCACTGCACGGGTGGCCCGGCCGACGAAAACCGGCAAAACGCCGGTGGCCATGGGGTCGAGCGTGCCTGCATGACCGATGCGGCGCTGGCGGAAAATGCCGCGGCATTTGGCAATCACGTCGTGGCTTGTCCAGTCGGCGGGCTTGTCGATGATGATGATGCCACTGCTCATCCCTGCTGCCCCTTGACGGTGAAATAGCAGGAGACCATGAGCTCCTCGGCCTGCTCGACCGTGCGGCGCAGCAGTGCGCCGGCGGCGCCGGCGTGCCCGCCGCCGCCCACCTGGGCGCAGATGTCGTTGGCGTTCATCTCCGTGGTGGTGCGCACGGAAACCTTGCTCAAAACCGGCTCCACCTCGCGCAGCGTGATGGTGGTTTGTGCACCCTCAAGCGAGGCAATGACCGAGGCGATGTCCTCCGCATCCTCCTCGACGGCCTCGAGCTGCTCGACCATGTCCAGCGTGAGCGTGGCGACCGCCAGCCGTCCTTCGTCGTAGAGCTGCATGTTGTCGATGAGCATGCCCTCGAGCTTCATGCGGCGGAAGGATTTTGTCTGGAAGTGGATACGGTTGAGGTTTACATAATTTATATCATAGGTCATGAGCGCAGCGGCGACCCGGTGGGTTTGCGGGGTGGTGTTGGCGTAGACAAAGCAGCCGGTGTCGGTGGAAATGGCCACGTAGAGGGGGGCGGCAACCTCGGCATCTATCACGCCGAGCGCCTCGCCAATCTGATAGATAATCTCGCCGCAGGCGGCGGCGGAGATGTCAACGTAGTTGTGCGTGGAGTAGTCCCGATGGGAGCCGTGGTGGTCGATGGCGAGGTCAACGCCCTGCTCTAGCCAGTGCTTGCTGGCCGAGGGGAAGAGGGGGAGACTGGCCGTATCGACGGCGAAAATGGCCTCCGGCTCGAAGTCGGCGGGGGGCAAATAGGGCAATATGTAGCCCCGGTTGAGGGGGGTGGCCTCCGGGTTGTCGAGCACGAAAGCGGTTTTTCCTAGCTTGCGCAAAATAGCGCAAAGTCCCGCAGCGCACCCTAAGGTGTCGCCATCGGGACGTTTATGTGTGAGCAAAAGCACGTTATTTTGCGCTTTTACGTATGACAGCAGTTCATTAAAGGTCATCTTATTGATTCGTTCCTTCCTGTGAAAAGCATTTGTTCGGATGCGCTGCTTGCTTTTTGCGCAAGCGGAGGCAGCGGCGAGAGGGTTAGTTCTCTCGCTCGGGCTGCTCAAGGTTGCGCAGGAGCTTTTCGATTTTTGCGCCGTGCTCCATGGACTGATCCCACTGGAAAATCAGTTGGGGCGTATGGCGCAGGTTGAGGGCGCTGCCCAGCGCGCCGCGCAGGTAGCCGGAGGCGGACTTGAGTCCTTTGAGGACTTCTTTGGTCTCCACGTGACCGAGAGCGCTGACGAAAACCGTGGCGTAGCTGAGGTCATTGGTGACCTCGACGTGGGTGATGGTGGTCATGGTGGGGACGCGGGGATCCTTTACGCTGCGAATGAGCGTGGCAAGCTCCCGCTGGACATCTTCGTTGATGCGACCCATTCGTTTAGTTGACATAAAATCTTACCTCCATGAGAGGGTAAGCCGCCGCTGCGCAGGGGGCAGGGACGGCTCGACCCGTGTGAACGGCTGGGGGGGTGACGGGTGTCGCCTTAGACTTGGATTTGCTCCATGATGAAGGCCTCGATGATGTCGCCGACCTTCAAATCGCTGTAATTCTCGATGGAAATACCGCACTCGTAGCCGTGGGCGACCTCTTTCACGTCGTCCTTGAAGCGGCGCAGCGAGCCGACAGCGCCTTCGTGCACAACGATGCCGTCGCGCACAAGACGCAGCTGCGCCCGGCGCTCGATGCGACCCTCCTGCACGTAGGAGCCGGCGATGATGCCTGCGCCGGTGATTTTATACACCTCGCGAACTTCGACCTGGCCGATGACGATTTCCTTGAACTTGGGCGTGAGCATGCCCTTCATGGCCGACTCAATCTCGTCGATGGCATCGTAAATGACGCGGTACATGCGCATATCGACCTGGTCGCGGATAGCGCTGTCGCGGGCGCTGTTGTCCGGGCGGACGTTGAAGCCGACGATAATGGCGTTGCTGGTGTTGGCGAGCATGACATCGCTCTCGCTGATGGCGCCGACGGCACAGTGGATGACCTGCACGCGGACTTCTTCGTTGGAAATCTTCTGGAGGCTGGCCTTCACGGCCTCGGCAGAGCCCTGCACGTCGGCCTTGACGATGATGTTGAGGCGCTTCATCTCGCCCTCTTGAATCTGGGAGAAGAGGTTTTCGAGTGTGACCTTTTGCGTCTCGGCGGCGCGCTTCATCTTGCTCTCGTGCTTGCGCTGCTCGACGAGGGTGCGGGCCATGCGCTCGTCAGCGACGACATAGAAATCGTCACCGGCGTCGGGCACTTCGCCCATGCCGATAATCTCCACCGGCACAGAGGGGCCGGCGGTTTCAAGCTTGTTGCCCTTGTAATCGGTCATGGCGCGGACACGGCCGACGGCCGTACCGGCGAGGATGACATCGCCCTGCTTGAGCGTACCGTTTTGCACCAGAAGCGTGGCCACGGGGCCGCGACCCTTGTCGAGCTTCGCCTCGATGACTGCGCCGCGGGCGGTGCGGTCGGGGTTGGCCTTGAGGTCGGCAACGTCGGTGGTGAGGAGCACCATTTCCAGCAGATGGGGCAGACCCATGCCGGTTTTGGCGGAGATGGGGCAGATGATGGTCTCGCCGCCCCATTCCTCGGCGACTAATTCATATTCTGTGAGCTGCTGCATGATTTTATCCGGGTTGGCAGCGGGTTTGTCCATTTTATTGATGGCCACGATGATGGGAATTTCGGCGGCCTTGGCGTGGTTGATGGCCTCGATGGTCTGAGGCATGATGCCGTCGTCGGCGGCGACAACCAGAATGGCAATGTCAGTGATCATGGCGCCGCGGGCGCGCATGGAGGTGAACGCCTCATGGCCGGGGGTGTCGAGGAAGGTGATGAGGCGGTCGCTGGCTCGCACTTGATATGCGCCGATGTGCTGCGTGATGCCGCCCGCCTCGCCGGAAACCACGTCGGTTTCGCGGATTTTGTCGAGCAGGGAGGTCTTGCCGTGGTCAACGTGACCCATGACCACCACAACCGGGCTGCGGGGCTGGAGGTCGGTTTCGTTGTCCTCGGAGACGTCGATGAGGCGCTCTTCAATGGTGACGATGACTTCCTTTTCCACCTTGCAGCCCAGTTCCATGGCGACGAGAGAGCCGGTGTCGAAGTCGATGGTCTCGTTTACCGAGGCCATCACGCCGAGCTTGATAAGCTGCTTGATGACATCGGCGGCGGTTTTCTTCATGCGGCTGGCCAGCTCGCCGACGGTAATTTCGTCGGGGATTTTGACCACCAACGGGTGCTTTTTGGCAATCTCGGCTTGCAGACGGCGCATTTTCTCCTGCTCCTCCTGCCGACGCTTGTTGCCCATGAAGCCGCCCCGGCGCTGGTTGTTGCGGCTCTGGAACTTCTGCTTGCCCGCCTGCATCTTGTTGGCCTTTTCGGGCGCAAGGGTGTCCAGCCGCTCATCGAATTTGTCGAGGTTGACGTTGACGGCGGTGCGTGTGTCCACGATTTTCTTCTCGGGCACACGGGTGGACGGCTGCGCCATAGCGCTGGCGGCGGCATCCGCCGGTTTTTGCACCGGACGGGGGGGCTGGGCAGGGCGCTGCTGCTGCGCAGGCTTACCTGGCTGGGGCTGCTGCGGGCGGTTCGGCTGTGCGGGTGCCGCAGCGGCAGGGGCAGCCTTCGGCTCCGCTTTGGGCGGCTCGGGCTCGCGGTATACCTCGGCGTACACGCTCTCCACGCTTTCAATCTGGTTGTGCTGGGTCAGATACTCGAAGATGAGGGAAAGCTCCTCCTCATTTAACTGAGCCGATGCGCTTTTGGGCGCAGTGGCATAACGGGTCAAAATGTCAGAAATGTCCTTGTTTTTGACCCCAAAGCTCTTCGCAATGTCTGTGATTCGGATTTTCTCTAGCAAGAGACTCACCTCAATTTCTTAGGGTACCGTCCGGAAGGGCGGAGAATTACGATTGTTTGGGTTTCATGCGGAATTTGGTCTTTGCGGCAAGCTTGGTCGGCGCTGCCTTCACAGAGGCGAAGGCGGGCTTCTCCGCCGCCGACGCAACATCAGAGACCAAAATGTTGGATTTTCGCTTGGGTTTGTTGAACTTTTTGGCGGGCTCGGCGGCTTTTGGCTTTCCCGCCCAGGGCTTCTCGGCGTTGCGAGCAATGCGCCGGTCGTGGATGCGCTTTTCCCGCCGTCGGTCGTTGACGCGCTTGGCTTTCCGCTCTAAATCGGCGGTCTGCTCGGCAAAGGCCTCGGGGTTATCGGCGGCGATTTTTTTTGCAATGGAGGCAGCCAAACCCGCATCGGTGACGGCCACCATGGCGCAGGAGGTGCGCCCGAGGATGCCGCCGAGCTCCGCCTTGGTGGCGGCGAGAGGCAGGATGAAGATGCCGCCCGCCTGGGCGAAGGTCTCTGCCCGCCGCACAGAGGCCTCGGCCGTGTCCGAGGCGAGCAGAATCAAGCGCGCCTTGTGGGCGCGGGCGGCTGCGCCAACCGGCTCCTCGCCGATGGCCAGATAGCCCGCCTTTTTGGCGATGCCAATGAGAGAAATCGTGCTATCCACTGGCGTCCAACTCCTTTTCAAGGCCGTCGTAGACCTCCGCCGGAACTTCGCCGGAGAAGGCACGGGAGAGGGCCCGGGATTTGCGGATTTTTTTCAGACAGTCAGCCTCGGGACAGAGGTAAGCGCCGCGCCCCGGCTTTTTGCCGTGCAGGTCGAGGGAGATATCGCCCTCGGGCGAGCGCACAATGCGGATGAGAGACGGCTTGGGCTTCATTTCCCGGCAGCCGAGGCATTGGCGCAGGGGGACATGCTTTGGCATGGCGCAGTCTCCTTTCCGCTTTTTCGTTTCTTTATCCTCGCTGCCATAGGGGCGAGATGCAAAAAAGCCGTGAGGCAAAATGTTGCATCGACAAAGCTTTTTTAGTCCTCGCTCTCGGTTTCGTCCTCATGCTCGTCGTCGATGGGGTCGAGGTACATGGGGCTCACGAGGGAGGGCTCTGCCGCATCGAGTGGTGCGCTTTGCGGCTTGATGTCAATCTTGAAGCCGGTGAGGCGGGCGGCGAGGCGGGCGTTTTGCCCCTCCTTGCCGATGGCGAGCGAGAGCTGGTCGTCGGGCACGACGACGCGGCAGCTTTTGCCGTCCTCCAGCGTGGTGACGTTGATGACATCGGCGGGGGCGAGGGCGGCGGCGATATACTCGGCCGGGTCCTCGGAGAACTTGACGATGTCTACCTTTTCGCCGTGCAGCTCGTTGACGATGTGCGCTACGCGCTGCCCCTTGGGGCCGACGCAGGCACCGATGGGATCGACGTTCGGGTCCTCAGACCAGACGGCGATTTTCGAGCGGCTGCCCGCCTCGCGGGCGATGGAACGCACCTCGACGGTGCCGTCGTAAATCTCGGGGACTTCAAGCTCGAAGAGCCGTCCGACAAGGCCGGGATGCGTGCGGGAGATGAGCACCTGCGGACCCTTGGTAGCGCGGCGAACCTCCACCACGTAGACCTTGAGCCGGTCGCCCTCGCGGGCGGTTTCGCCGCGCACCTGCTCACCTGCGGAGAGCAGCGCCTCGGTGAATTCGCTGCCCGAGGTGAGGCGGATGAACAGTGCGCCGGAGCGGTTGTCAATCCGGGTGACCATGCCGGTCATAATCTCGTGCTCCTTGCCTGCGAAGGCATCGAAAATCATGCCGCGTTCAGCTTCGCGGATGCCTTGAATGATGACCTGGCGGGCGGTTTGCGCCGCAATGCGGCCAAAGTTTTTCACCTTGATTTCCTGCCGCGTCACGTCGCCGAGCTCTACGTTCGGCAGCACCTCGCGGGCGGCCTCCAGCGAGATTTCCATAGCGGGATTGTCCACAACCTCCACCACGTCGCGCTTGATGAACATGCGCACCTCGCCCCGTTCGGGGTCGGCATCGACAACCACATTGTCGCCCACGCCCTCGTGGTCACGCTTGTAGGCGGCCACCAGAGCCTGAGTGATTTTCTCCATCATGTATCCGCCGGGGATACCTTTTTCTTCCTCGATTTGGCGAATGGCAGCGAAGAACTCCTTTGCGTCAAGCTCGCCCTCGTTTGGATTTTTGACTACCTTCTTCGGCATGACAATAACCTCATTTCGCGCAGGGCTGTTGCCCTGTCCGTCCTATTCAAAATTCCAGATGCAGGCGCACAAGCGCCACATCGCTTTTTGGAAAAACCACGTCTGCGTCGTTGATTTGCAGCGTGACATCGCCGGCTTGATAGGCCACAAGCGTGCCCGTCCATTCCTTGCTCCCGTCCCTGGGACGGTAGAGCTTCACGTCCACGGCAGTGCCGATATATGCGGCGAAATGCTCCGGCTTTTTCAGCGCACGGTCAACACCTGCCGAGCCGACTTCGAGCACGTAGCTGCCCTCGATGGGGTCTCGCTCGTCGAGCAAATCCGACAAGGGGCGGCTCACCGCCTCGCAGTCCTCAATGTGCAAACCGCCTTGCTTATCAATGAAAACCCGCAGAAACCACTGCCCGGCTTCCTTTACATATTCTACATCCCACAGGGAAACGCCCTGTTGGTCGCAGAGCGGCTGCACCAGTGCCTGCACCA
>JGI994J12354_10005687_pt1 | contig 10658 bp, 10 predicted proteins | sample IntmicLarv3ML3BL_FD_12354 | JGI IMG/M metagenome (IMG submission 12354)
CTAGAAAAGCTTAAAAAATCAATAGCAATAAGTGAAAAGGAAGAGGGGATTTTAAAGGAGACAGGATTAATATAATGGATAAAAAAGCCTTTTGTAAATAAAAAAACAGAAGGCTTTTTAAGAGTAGATTAAGCTTAAATAGTTTTTTTCTTGCCTTAATGGACATTAAATATTACAATAGGCATAATAGAAGATGTTGTATATTAAAAAAGGTGAGTTTATATGAGTAATTATAATTTTGAAAAAAATGAACATGAATTCAGCGAAACAGTGCGAATTGATTATATTAATGAAGAAGTCAGAAAACAGGAAAATTTTGAAGATACAATGGAAGTTCTGTCTACAAAAAAAAGCAGTGCCAATGGAGACAAAAGGAAGGAAGCTTCTTTATTGCCTGAAAACATGGTAAAGCTAAGTATTATTGGCGGTGTAATCGTTTGTGTGTTTATGTTTGTTATTTTTTCCGTGTTTATTTTTGGGGATAGAGATAGTGCAGTAAGGGAAGGGAACTATGATATTTCTGAAGAGGTTATTAAGACCGATGAGATGTATGCTATTATTTTAAATATTTATTCAAATGAAAGTATAGAGGTATACAGCATTAACCATAAAAAATCCATTAAACTTAGTATAGATTCAGATACAGTTGTATATGGGGAAAACGACCAGAGCGTTGGTATTTTAGAATTTTTACAAGGGGATGTAATAACCATTACTGAAGGGGACAACCAAAATGTGAAGGAAATAAGAACTCCTGGAGACATATGGACAAAGAGCAATGTTACAGGTGCGGTTATTGATTTAGCAGGGTCTACTATAACCTATGACGGCGTTACATATTCTTATGGTGAGGACACATATTTCGTAACAGAGGGCGCAAGTATGTACCCTGGTGATATGTCGGAAGCTGATACCATAACAATAATAGGGAAAAATAACACTGTATTTTCAGTGCGAGTAGAAAAAGGGCATGGAATTTTAGTTTTTAGAAGTATTAAGATTGTAGAAGATTTAGAAGTTTTAATAGACGATAACCTTATAAAAATAGATACAGAAAATGGAATGGCCGATGTAGGGTACGGAGTACATAAACTTACGATAAGAGGAAGTAATATAGAGGATTACATAACGGTTATAACAGTAGGAAAAGGAGATAAGCAAATAGTGGATTTGGCGGAGGTAATAGCGAAAGCCACAAGTGGAGTTATTTATCTTAATGTAGATCAGACAGGCTACACAGTAACAGTTGATGGTGTGCCTTACACAGGCAGTCTTACAGAGATAGTAACGGAAAAAGGCTTGCGAGAAATAGAGATACAAAAACAGGGCTACGAAAAATGGAGCAAAGTTGTGACAGTTGATGATATTGCTGAAAACTTAACTGTTTCTTTGAAACCATTGCCTTCAAATGTAGCGGAAGAAAAGAAGGGCAGCTTGATAGTATATGCGTCATCAGGCGCAAGGGTATATATAGACGGCAAGTATATGGGCATAGTACCGATAATGCCGATTTTACCTTATGGAGAGTATTATTTAGAAATTGAACAAGAAGGAGTTTCTATATATGGGGAGTATGTAGTTCTTGATTCTCCAGAAAGAACAATTAAGGTTGACTTCTAGATAAGGAGTGATAGTTTGGATTATTTATTAAAATATCAGCAGTGGCTGGAAGATAAGTATTTTGACGAAGAAACCAGAAAAGAATTAACAAATATTAAAAGTGATATAAAAGAGATTGAGGAAAGATTTTACAAAGATTTAGATTTTGGCACAGGTGGATTAAGAGGAATAATAGGCGCAGGTACAAATAGAATTAATATTTATACAGTTGGGCGTGCTACTCAAGGGTTTGCTGATTTTATAAAAAGTGAAAAAGCTGAAAAAGAGCTAAGTGTCGCGATAGCTTATGACCCAAGAAATAAGTCGAGGGAGTTTGCCGAAAGAGCAGGCTTAGTAATGGCGGCCAACGGAATAAAAGCTTATGTGTTTGACGAACTAAGGCCAACACCTGAGCTTTCTTTTGCTGTTAGGCATTTAGGCTGTGACGGTGGAATTGTAATAACTGCAAGCCATAATCCCCCTGAATATAATGGTTATAAGGTATATGGCGATGACGGTGGGCAGGTGCCTTATCCAAAAGACGAAGCAATTATAGATAAAGTAAATGCTATAAAAAATTATTCTGATGTGAAAATAATCTCTATGGAAGAGGCAAAAGAAAAAGGCCTTTATGAAATAATTGGTGAACAGATAGATGATGCCTATATTAAAAGCCTTAAAGAAACTTGCATAAACCCTGATGTTATAGAAAAAATGGCGAAAGACATTAAAATTGTGTATACGCCTTTGTGTGGAACAGGGAACAAGCCTGTAAGAAGAATTTTAGAAGAAATAGGTTTTAAGAATGTTTTTATTGTAAAAGAACAGGAAATGCCGAATGGAAATTTCCCAACGATAGGGTACCCAAACCCTGAGGAGCCGAAAGTATTTGCTTTGGCAATAGAGCTTGCTAAAGATACAGGGGCAGATGTTATTGTAGGAACGGACCCTGATGCAGACCGACTCGGGGTTGTAGTGAAAGATAAAGTAGGGAACTATGTGTACCTTACAGGCAACATGACAGGAGCCATTTTGGCGGAGTATATTTTAAGCCAAAAGAAAGAAAAAGGCGTTCTTGAAAAAAATAGTGCAATAGTTAAAACAATTGTTACCACCCAAATGATTAGGTCTATAGCCGAAAGTTATGAAGTGGAGGTTTTTGATGTTTTAACAGGGTTTAAATATATAGGCGAAAAAATTAAGGAATTCGAATTGTCAGGCAGTAATACCTATGTTTTTGGTATGGAAGAAAGTTATGGCTGTCTTGCGGGTACATATGCAAGGGACAAAGATGCAGTAGCTGCAACAATGATGATAGCAGAGGTTACAGCCTTTTATAAAGCAAAGGGAATGACATTGTACGACGGATTAATGGAAATTTACGAAAAGTATGGCTACTATAGCGAGGGGGTAACATCTATAACCCTTGAAGGAATTGAAGGAACAAAGAAAATTAAAGCTATAATGAATAATTTTAGAGAAAATCCACTAAGCCAAATTGACGGGCTTAATGTGATTTTCGAGAAAGATTATACGAAGAAAGAATTTGTTAGCATTAAAACAAAAGAAATTATTGTAAATAGCCTTCCGCCAAGCAATGTTTTGTATTATGTGTTGGAAAAGGATTCTTGGGTTTGCATAAGACCTTCAGGAACGGAGCCAAAAATTAAAATCTATTATGGTGTTAAAGGTACATCAGTAGAAGATTCGGAAATTAAAAAGACACGAATCGCAAAGTGTTTAGACAACTTAATTGATAACATGTGAAATAGAACCCACAACTTTAGTTGTGGGTTTAAATTATATGCTAATAATTTTGGAAATGGCTTGAAAAAGTATAGTAAAAGGTAATATACTATTTTTGTACATTTTAAAAGAAAGGTAGACTATTTCATGAAAAAAGTGATAAGAGGGTGGATAGAATCCTTTTTTGAAGCCAGTATTATAATTCTTGTTTTGTATTTTGTGTTTTTTCCCTTCAAGATTTCAGGTGCATCTATGGAAAGCACGTTGAGAGACGGTGACAGAGTTTTTGCGAGTAGAATAATGACCTCTCTTAATATGTACAACAAAGGCGATCTTATTATATTTAACGAGTATATAGATGGAAAGCGAGTTAAAGTTGTAAAGAGAGTGATTGCTCTTGAAAATGATGAGGTAGTAATAGAGGGTGGGGAGCTTTACATAAATGGGGAGCTTCAAATTGAGGGCTATGCACTGGGTATAACAGATTGCTCATTAAAAATGGTTGTTGGAGCAGGGGAAATCTTTGTATTAGGCGACAATAGAATGAGGAGTACTGATAGTAGAGATTTTGGTGCTATTGAGAAAGAAAATGTTGTAGGAAGAGTAGTGGTAAAAGTTTTTCCGCTAGATGACTTTTGCCTTTTTGTATAGAAAGTTAAGTATATCTATGGTATAATTATGCAAATAAATTTCGAGGTGAATTATGGAGGGCAAATTTATAACTGTAGAAGGTACAGACGGTGCAGGAAAGTCCACCCAGATTGGACTTTTAGTGGACTATCTTACAAATAAAGGGTTTCAAGCAGTGGTTACGAGAGAGCCCGGTGGAACAGATATAAGCGAAAAAATCAGAGATATTATACTTGATGTTGAAAATAGCGAAATGGACAGCGTTACAGAGGCCTTCCTTTATGCCGCCAGCCGTGCACAGCATGTTGCTGAAAAAATTTTACCCGCACTTCGAGAGGGTAAAGTAGTAATTTGCGATAGATTTGTTGATAGCTCTATGGCTTATCAAAGTTATGCAAGAGGGCTTTCTATGAACTTAGTTGAAGATATAAATTTTTATGCAGTAGGCGGGGTTAAGCCGGATTTAACATTATTTTTTGATATGCCTCCTAATATTGGCATTGCTAGAAAAAAAGATATGCACCAGCTTGACAGAATAGAAAAAGAGAAACTTGATTTTCATGAAAAAGTGTATAATGGGTATAAGGAATTAATTGTGAAATACCCTGAAAGAATAAAATGGATAGATGCTAGAAAAAGTATAGAAGAAGTTCATTTACAGGTTTTAGATGTTTTAAGGCACCTGTTTTAAAAATTCGGTTAATTATTTGGTGGATTTAATATGTATAGGTTCGAGGATATTGTAGGGAACAAGCAAATTATTAAGAGCATGAAAAATGCGTTAGAAAGTGGCAAGATTTCCCATGCCTATATTCTTAACGGTGCATATGGTTGCGGAAAAATGCTACTGGCGGAAACGTTTACCACATATCTTGAGTGCCAAGAAGGTGTGGGAAAAAGCTGTGGAAGTTGTTCCGCTTGTAAGACGGTAGAAAGTCATAATAATCCTGATGTTTTTTATGTTGTAAGTAAAAATAAAACTATTGGCGTTGACGATATAAGGGAACAGGTTGTTAAACAGGTTGAAGTAAAGCAATATAAATATAGATATAAAGTTTTTATAATCGAAGATGCGGATAAAATGACCGTAGCAGCGCAAAATGTACTTTTAAAGACGTTGGAGGAACCACCGAAAAATGTAATATTTTTATTGTTAACCCAAAAGGCGGAAATTCTTTTACCTACTGTTCTTTCAAGGTGTGTATTGTTTAACATACGCCCTATAAAAGATGAGGAAGTAGAAAATTATCTGGTAAATAATTTGGGCAAAAACTTGGACGAAGCTTATTTTTTTGCTAAGTATTCAGCAGGGAGCATAGGCAAGGCCAAAAAATTGATTAAAGACGAAGATTTTGTGGACATGCGTACTTACGTTATAGATAAGCTTTACAATATTGAGAATACAGGGTCTGCAGAGGTTGTTGAGTGGGCTAAGGATATAGAGAAGTATAAAGAGTGTATATGGGATTTCTTAGATATTGCATATCTTTGGTTTAGAGATGTTTTAGTTGCAAAAAAAACGGGAGATGTCCATTGTATAATACAAAAAGACAATGAAGATAAAGTGTTTTTGCAGGCGAAAAATATGAGTTTTCTTCAAATAAACAACAGCTTAGATGCTATTTGGCAAGCAAAGCGTCAATTGGAGCAAAATGGTAATTTTCGGCTGACTATTGAGATAATGTTAATAAACATTAAGGGAGTGTAGGAATGACAGAGGTAGTTGGGATAAGGTTTAAAAGAGCTGGCAAGGTGTACTATTTTGACCCTGACGGCTTAAGGATAAAAGTTAGTGAATGCGCTATAGTTGAAACAGCCAGAGGGGTTGAATTTGGCAATGTAGTAAAGGGTAATACTTTAGTTAAAGACAGTGAGGTTATACAGCCTTTAAAGAAAGTCCTTAGAGTGGCAACTCCAGAAGATGTAAAGCAGGAAGAAGAAGATAGAAAAAAAGCGGAAGAAGCATTTAATATTTGTGAAGAAAAAATAATTAAGCATAGCTTAGATATGAAACTTGTGGACGTTGAAATGACTTTTGACCACAATAAATTGATTTTTTATTTTACATCAGACGGTAGAGTGGATTTTAGAGAATTAGTTAAGGAGCTTGCGGCGGTTTTTAGAACAAGAATTGAGCTTAGGCAAATTGGCGTTAGAGACGAGGCGAAAATGCTTAACGGAATAGGCATTTGTGGTAGGTCTTTATGCTGTGCCACATTTCTTGGTGACTTTAACCCTGTTTCCATAAAAATGGCGAAGGAGCAAAATCTGTCTCTTAACCCAACTAAGATAAGCGGAGTTTGTGGCAGACTTATGTGCTGTTTGAAGTATGAAGAAGAAGTTTACGAGGAGCTTAATAAAAAACTCCCTAGTGTTGGGGATATAATAAAGACGGTAGAAGGCACAGGGGAAATACTTTCTGTTAATGTTCTTATGCAGGTAGTTAAGGCGGCAGTGCGTAAAAAAGAAAATGATCCGCCTTCTATTTTGTTCTACAATGTTAGCGAGATAGAGGTTATTAAGAGTAAAAGAAAAAGCGCACCAAAAGGAAAACAAGAAGAAATCGACCCAGAACTTTTAAGCTTAGACTTGGATTGATACCATGAAAAATACAGTTGTGATTAAAGAAAATGAAAGATTAGATGATTTACACAGAAATGGATATATGATAATTCAGGACCCCAAACGCTTTTGCTTTGGGGTTGATGCAGTTTTATTGAGCGATTTTGCTAAAGCGGGAAAAAATGAAAGAGTGTTGGATTTTGGAACAGGAACAGGTATTATTCCGATACTAATGGAGGCAAAATACCCTGAAAATAAGTTTTATGGATTAGAAATACAGGAAGAAAGTGCTGAAATGGCACAAAGAAGTGTTTTGTATAACAATTTGCAGGAAAAAATAGAAATAGTTGAAGGAGATATTAAAAACGGAACAGAAGTTTTTAAACCCTCTTCCTTTGATGTTATAACTGTAAATCCGCCCTATATGAATAGTGGTGGTGGGCTTACAAATAATTATGACCCCAAAACTATAGCTAGACATGAAGTGCTTGTAACATTGGGAGACATTGCTCTTCAGGCAAGTAAATTGCTGAAATTTGGTGGACGGCTTTATATGGTACACAGACCACAGCGACTTGTGGATATAATGTGTACTTTGCGTGAAAACAAATTAGAGCCTAAAAAAATTAGATTTGTACAACCTTATGTTGATAAGGCGCCGACAATGGTGTTAATAGAGGCAACAAGAAGTGGAAAGCCAATGTTAAAGGTTATGCCAAGTTTGATTATTTATGATGATGACGGAAATTACACAAAAGAAACTATTAAGATATATTATGAGTAATGGAGGGCTATATGAAAGGGACTTTGTATCTATGTGCAACACCTATAGGTAATTTAGGTGATATTACTTTAAGAGTTATTGAGTTACTCAAAACTTGCCAGCTTATAGCGGCAGAGGACACTCGCCATACCCTTAAAATTCTTAATCATTTTGATATAAAAACACCTATGATAAGCTATCATGAGCATAACAAAGAAACAAGAGGAAAGCATCTTATTGAAAAACTAAACGAGGGTATAAATATTGCGCTGGTAACGGATGCGGGTATGCCGGGTATTTCGGACCCTGGTGCAGACTTAGTATCCCTTTGTTACGCTGAAGAAGTGCCTGTTACAGTGGCGCCCGGGGCAAATGCAGCGTTGTCGGCGTTGGTTCTTTCTGCCATGGACACCAGAAGGTTTATTTTTGAGGGATTTTTACCAACAGATAAAAAAGAAAAAGCAAAAGTATTGAAACGAATTGAAAAAGAAGAGAGAACTGTTATTTTTTATGAGGCGCCTCATAGGCTTGTAGAAACCATTTTTGATTTGGAAAAAGCCACTTGTAACAGAAATGCGGCGTGTATAAGAGAACTTACCAAAAGGTATGAAGAAGTAAAAAAAGACAGCTTGTCTAATTTATTGGCCTTTTATGAAGAAAATAGCCCTAAAGGCGAATTTGTAATTGTAGTTGAAGGCGCTAATGGTGAGGAAATACGACAGGAAGAAATTCGGATGTACGAAGAAATGGGATTAGATGTTCACATGCAGATTTATCTTGAAAAAGGTATGAGCGAAAAGGATGCAATGAAGCAGGTGGCAAAAGACAGAGGCGTATCTAAAAGAGACATATATACAAAAATAAAGCGATGAGTACAAACAGAAACCCTAATATAGAGGGCTTGTATAAATGTTTTTGACATAAAGGGATAAGATGCTGTTGACACACCAAAAAATTCTGTTTTGTGTATGTATATAGATAATTTGAAGTTTAAAGAGGTTAAAAATGAGTGCGCCATTATATAATAAATTAAAAGAGTATAGTGAAAAAAAAGTATATCCCTTTCATATGCCGGGGCACAAAATGGGTAAAGGAATTGCTATGGAAAACGTTTTTTCTTTGGATATAACAGAAATTTATGGTTTCGATAATTTACATCAAGCAGGTGGAGTAATAAAAGAGGCAGAAGATTTATGTGCTAAAGCTTTCGGTGCAGATGAAAGCTTTTTTCTTATAAACGGGAGTAGCTGTGGGATAATCGGGGCGATAATGGCCTTTTGTGGTGATGAAAAGGTTATTGTAGGCAGAAATTGCCACAAAAGTGTTTTTGACGGGATTATGTTAAGTGGAGCAGAGCCGCTTTACCTTATGCCAAAAGTAATAGAAGGGTATAATATACTTGGTTCTATTACCCCTGAAAGTGTATTAACTATGTGCAAGGAACATTCAGATGCAAAGGCGGTTATAATAGTTAGCCCCACCTACGAGGGGGTTGTAAGCGACATTAAAGAAATATCAAATATAGTTCATAAACAGGGTATGTTGCTAATAGTAGATGAGGCTCATGGAGCACATTTTAATTTTAATGAATTTTTCCCTAAAAGTGCAGTTGAACTTGGCGCGGATATAGTTATACAAAGTGTGCATAAAACCTTACCATGCCCCACACAAACTGCATTGCTCCATGTATGTGGGAAAAATTTAGATATAACAAGGCTTAAAAAATGCCTTAGTATAACCCAAAGTAGTAGTCCATCATATATACTAATGTCAGCTATTGATAAGTGTAGGGAGTATATTACAAGTGGCGCTGGGAAAGAAGATTTTATTGAATACAGCAAAAATTTAGCGTGGCTAAGACAGGAACTCAGCAGTGTCACAGAGTTTAAATTGTTATATGAAGGAGATAAAAATATTTTTGATTATGACAAAAGTAAAATTGTTCTTTTTTCACAGCGTATGAATTGTGTTGAAGTGGGAAATATATTGAGAAGAGAATACAATATAGAGCTTGAAATGGCGTGTGCTGATTATTTAATAGCCATGACAAGTGTTTGTGACAAAAAAGAAGATTTTGAGTATTTGGCAAAGGCATTATATGAAGTTTCTGTAAAGGAAGAGAAAGACAAAGGGACTTATAGTGATGAGAACGAGGCGAAAAGTTTTCGTATTATAGCAGACACAGCTTATCCTTTACCCCAGGTATGTGTTTTGCCAAAAGTGGCTTTTAATAGTGAAAGTGTTGTATGCCCACTTAAAGAAAGTGTGGGAAAAATTTCCGCAGAATTTGTTATACCATATCCACCGGGAATACCTGTTATTGCACATGGAGAAAGAATAAGCGAAGAAATTATAAGTATTTTAGAGTACTTAAAAAAATATAATATAAATATGGTAGGAATTGAAGATATTACACTTGAAAAAATAAGGGTTTTGAAGTAGTATTTATATAGTCGGTGGTTTGTCGTTATTTTGATGAATTTGTCGATTTGGAGGTGCTTTATGCTAGATATTTTTAAAAGTTTGACTATGGCAGATGTTATTTATGCAGCACTTATAGCATTTGTTGGAACCCAGTTTTTAAATAGCCTATCAAGAATTACTAAGGCGAGGGCGCAAAATAATGCTGAGGGTGTCAGCTACAGCGACGTTGACAAAAATAAAATCGTAAAAAGGTGTACCCTTATGTTCCCTGTAGAAACAGTTTATTTTAGGGGGAAAGTTTTTTCTAAAGGAATGAAAATTAGGATTACTACATTCCAAAAAAAGATTATTGAAGGCGAAATTATAGGCAAAAATGATATGGATGTTCTATGTATATTGGCAGGTCAGAACATAATAGCTCATGAGATTTCTAAAATAGAGGATATGATAGAAATGCCGCAAATTGTCAGGGACAGTAGCTCACAAGAAATGTAGGGTGCTATTTTTGGCCTGTTTTTACATGTTAAAGGCATTGAATAATAAAAAAATGTGGAGTATAATCAAGTAGCGAAGATTTTACAAAATCTTCTAACTTTCTGCAAAGAATAAATGTAGAATATACTTCAAATACATAAGTACTAGGGGGACGAAGAATGGTTTTTTCAGATGTACTACATCTGGGAATAGACCTTGGTTCCACTACCATTAAAGTTGTGGTCACCGACCATACCTACAAGACGATATTTTCGGAATATAAGAGACATTTTTCGGAAATAAAGGTTGTCTTAAGCGAGCTGATTAAACATGCTCACGAAGTGGTTGGTGATGAGAAAGTTTCCGTTATGGTGACAGGAAGTGGAGGAGTCGCTATAGCAGAAGCCCTTGGGGTGGATTTCATACAAGAAGTAGTAGCCACAGCAAAAGCAGTAGAAAT
>JGI994J12354_10005688_pt1 | contig 10651 bp, 10 predicted proteins | sample IntmicLarv3ML3BL_FD_12354 | JGI IMG/M metagenome (IMG submission 12354)
GCCGCCGCATCCGCCGCAAAGCCTTGATATGTTTCCAATTTAACCATATCCATACCTACGGCTTTTATAATCCTATATCCGCCGATGGAGGTTCCCAGCCCCATTACAATTGAGCATAAAAGAATCAGCCAGAAAGGTATCACAAATGTTCCCCCGGTTTGCCCGCTATTCAAAGCCATGCCCAAAAGGAAAACGCCCATAAATTTCTGCCCGTCTTGGGCGCCGTGCATGAAAGCCATAGCACAGGCTCCGCCGATTTGAGCATTTTCGAAAAATGCTTTAGTTTTCTGCCTCTCGATTTTTTTACATATGACTTCAATAAGCTTGACCAAGGCAAATCCTAAGCCAAAGCCTAAGAAGGTAGATAAGCACAAGCCATAAAACACTTTTATCCATTCACTACCGTTAACGCCGTCAAGACCGCCATGCATAGCTATAGCCGCACCTGTCAGCCCTGCAATCAAAGCATGGCTTTCACTCGTAGGAATGCCAAATGCCCAAGCGGCAACGGCCCAAATTACAATAGCCACCATTGCGGCGCATAATGCCACAAGCGCCTCATGGGTATTGCTGCCGAAATCCACCATATTATAAATGGTTTCAGCCACGGTTTTGTTGATACTTGTCATAACTAAAATGCCAAGAAAATTAAATATCGCCGCCAGATATATAGCATTGCGCGGCGCCAACGCCCTTGTGGAAACAGCAGTGGCTATGGCATTTGGCGCATCCGTCCAGCCATTAACCAAAATAACCGCCAAGGTCAAGCCGACTGTAACAAGAAGCGTGGGACTTTGCATAAGTTGTCCCAAAAAATCAGTAAATTCAATCATATATATAATGCCTCCTCAGCAAATAATATAATGTCAAAATTTTTGTAAAATAAAAAAACTCAACCAGATAACATTCTAACAGATTATAACAATTATAGCTATACCTTTTTAAAATCTTATAAGCTTCTACTTATTAAAACAAACGCTGCTATCGCTTTTTAAACAAAAGTACATATATTTGTCGCCGCCGCATAAAGCTAATAATCAAAATTCAATATATAAAGTTCTAAATGGACAGCTCAAATTGTCTATTATCTATATATGAAGCGCAATAATATTTTTTCTTTTTCCAAATTATTTAATAATATAAAAACCAGCCAAATTCTGCCCTTATTCTGCAAAATATTACCTATAATAAAAGAAAAGACCATGGATATAATATGTTATGTAACACAATTCTATTTTTCTAGGAGGTAATTTAGCATGACTAACGGTACAGGCAAAAAATCTGTTCCAGAAGCGAAAGCGGCTATGGATCAAATGAAATATGAAGTGGCAAACGAAATCGGTGTTCCTTTGAAACAAGGTTATAACGGCGATTTAACTTCCGCTCAAAATGGTTATGTTGGCGGGTATATGGTTAATATAGTAGTGGCAGAACAACCACCAACCGAATTTAAGCGTTGGAAGAAGCGAGACGGCTCATATGCCGAAAAAATTGAGTATACATATTCTGTAATGGTGGGGTAAGCGATAACGGCGGCAGATTAATTACAAATGTGATGGAAAGGCAGTTCTATGCGGGATTGTCTTTTTATTTTCTCTCAGTTACATAAATGCAAAAATATGTTATAATACAAATAATGATAAGTAATTCAAGGAGTTGTTTCCATGCCAAACACAAAAAAGCTAAGGCTTTATTTAGATAATTGCTGTTTCAACCGACCTTATGATGACCAGAAGCAGCTTAGGATTGAAATTGAAACAAAAGCAAAGCTCTCCATACAGGAACTTATTGTTTCAGGGAAAGCCGATTTAATAATTTCATATATTTTGGAATATGAGAATAACGATAACCCCTATGAAATCAGAAAAGCTGCTATTGAAGATTTTTTCAAATACAGTATTCAAAATGTCAGCGCAAGCCCTGAGTTGATAGAAATAGCTAAGGATATTCAAAAATCAGGTATAAAAGTAAAAGATGCTTTGCATATAGCCAGCGCAATTACTTCAAACTGCGATTATTTTATATCAACAGATATGCGGCTGCTAAAATATAGCGATACAAGGATAAAGTTAATAAACCCGGTAGATTTTATTATGAGAACGGAGGAGATATAGCATGAATGAAACTTTATTGAAGCAATCCGCTATGAAATGCTTAATTGATAATTTCGGCAATGTTGAGGCCGAGCGGTTCATATCCCTTATGATTAAAGAGCCTTTCGATTATACAAAATGGCAGGAAGATTTATATGAAGATATGTCGGTTGAAGAATTGTCAGAAAAAGCTATGGCGCTTAGGGAAGAAAAGGAATTGAAACAGGCTTGATAGAAAATCTTAAAAAGGCTATGTGAAAACATAGCCTTTTACTTTACAACAATATAAAACATGCAGTCAATTTTATAAAATACCCTTTAAGAAAAACCGCAACTCCTGACGAAATATATTATATACCATCCACCTAAGGAGGAACCAAAGTGAACTTTAAAAGATTATTGGCAATAGCATTTAGTTTGATATTATCATTACAAAGCGTAAATATTGCAAAAGCGGCAGAATATGCAGCAGAAACAACCGCTACCGAAACACCCATAGCAACCGCATTAAAATACCCATATGCCTCCAGAGCGGAGCTTATAACAATGATAAGGGATATGTTAGCCAAATATACATTTGAGGATTATATAAAGAAAGATTTAGAAACAATAGTGTTATTAACATATGAGCAAGAAATGTATGATATAGTTGATTTACAGCTTGAATCGTTAAATAACTTGCCGGGGTATGGAGTGCATATTGTAACTGACTCAAGCCCAGCAGATGCAAAAGAATTAATGAAAAAACACAATAATCCTCATGGATTGGCAACAAACCTAGGAATTTTGATTGGAAAGGGATGGTATTCATTAGGATTATTAGCCCATGAGTTTGCACATAACTATTTAAAACACATTCGTTCAGACATATTTTCTAAGGAAGTCACTGATTTACTAAATGAAGGGTTAACTGAATATCATGTAAGTGAAATATTAAAAAATGATAGAATAGATAAACTTTTTGATTTCGACAAGGATTTAATATATTGTATTATACAGCATAGTAATTCAAGCGGATCTTATCTTACAGCTGCTAATACTATTGCGATGTGCGATCTATTGTTAAAAGATGAAAATGTAGTAACATATTTTAATAAAAATGGGAAGTTAGAAAATCTTTTTTTAGAAATAGAAAAAGATAATCCAGATTTTATAAATGGTCTTTTGCCATATTATCTTTGTAGTATGAAGTATTCAGATGTTAATTTAAATTCTTCAAGAGAAAAAATTATGACTAATAAATCAGTATATGATTTCAGCAATCTTTTGACAAAATATAATTCTTTAGCATCAAAAGATACCTCCCGCGTTGAATTACTTTTAGAAGCAAATGAAATTTTAAGAACAAAATTTATAAATGATATATTTGATAATATTAATTATATTGAAGATTTTAAAAAAGCAGAAGAACAATATTTACTATACAGGGATGTAGTAGCTTTGGATATTAGAACAAATGAAAAAAATGCCACTATACTTTCGATTTCAGAATTTCCCAGTTTTGAAAAACTGGAAAACCAATACCAAAGCTGGAAAAAGAAAGCTCATACCCTGCCGCCTGCACCTATTAAACCTGTTGCGGCACAAACACCTACACCTGCTGCATCAGCCCCAGTATCAGGCATTGTCGCCGTTCCAACAGCCTCAACTGTTCTTGTATATGGCAATAAAGTACCCTTTGATGCCTACAACATAGATGGCAGCAACTATTTCAAGCTGCGGGATTTAGCACATGTTCTCTCAGGCACAGGCAAGCAGTTTGATGTATCATGGGATAGCGAGAAAAATGCTATCAACCTAATAACGGAGCAAGCCTATACCGTAGCCGGTAGCGAAATGGCAAGCTCAGGCAACGGCAATAAAACCGCAATCCCCACCACTTCGAAAGTTCTGGTGGATGGAAACGAAGTTACAATTACAGCCTACAATATCGGTGGGAATAATTATTTCAAGCTCAGGGATATTGCCGAGATTATCGGTTTTAGCGTTGACTGGGATGCGGTGAATAGCGTTATTTCTATTGGAATGAATTAGGACATATAACAGAGAATCCTATATAAAGTCCCAAGGCGACTGGTTATCATATTAATGCAATTATTCTTTCATACTAATGGGGCATGGTAGATTAATTGTCTCAATGTTACAATATAGTTACATATGAACGACAAATCCGAAATATAACCCAATTGCTTCTGAATATGTGATATGTTTTATGTGGTAAGGTTGCGGACAGGTATAAACGGCTTATAATTATACCCTCCTTATATTTTTGCAGGACAAACTGACTTCATATCAGCCGAGCAGCCTGCATTTCCACGTAATATCAGCAGCTTGTGAACTGTATAGCAGCTGCGGGTTCCGTTTTCAAACCCAAAATAAAGAGGAGGCCTTGAATCTGTGACGGCAGGCGTTCGAGGGTGCTGAAGTTATGTCCTCATGTGGATTTTGAACGCATCTACATGACTGTGCTGTTTTGCCGAACGAGCATAAGGATAGTACTAGGATTGTTCTCCTTGTCTACTGCTGGGGTTTTGCAGGAATTACCAGAATGCGAGTAGATATTGGCAGAGGTTATGGGGAAAAATGCCCCTATTAGAAAAGACTCGCCTAGCGTTGATAGGCATAATCGCGAGATATGATTTCTCGTAGTAAATACACTTTAGGTATGTTTATGCCCTTTTAACAATAATTTAATAATTATTTAAAGACGGTGTAGCCAATGAGCTACACTTTTTTGTACTTATTTTTATTTTGCTGGGTTCCGCGCCGGAGTCACTGTTACTTGTCGGCGTTAGAACCACTTCTGCGAAAGGAGGCGGGTGTTATGTGTAGTCTTTTTAGTTTCAAACCTATACATGCAAAAAACTACTTTGTTTTACCTCCTCCGGTTGCGGAACCCAGCTTTATTTTAAAATAGGAACTGAAAATATTGAATTCTAGTTCATTAGCAACTAAATTCAATAGAGATTTTGAAGTTTATATTAAAGGGAGAGATTTTTCTCCTCACGTTTTGATGGAAAACATATTTAAACACTACGATATGAGTAGGTCGAAATTTATCCGCTTAACACACCTTGACCCTTCTTTTTATAGCCTTGCAACCAAGAAAGGCCACAGGCTTAGTAAAAAAAGCATTGTAACAATTTGCTTTGCATTTGGTATTGATTGGCCAATGACTGAATTTACGTTGGAAAGACATGGCCGTAAGCTGTTTGATGAACGTAGGTTGGACTTTGCATATAAATATGTAATAACTCATCGAACTGATATCAAAATTGACTATGAAAACTTCTTGAAATCTGAGCGACGTAAAGAGATGATGAAATCAAAATATTTCAATGAAGATGAGTGCGCTAAAGAACTTGAAGCTATAGAATGTACCGGGGGAATGATGATTGATGCTTGCAATTATTTCCTTAAATCAAGCGGCTTTAAAGAAAGCGACTTTTTAGGCACTCAAAGCTATAACATTGGTAATAACAAATAACATTCAACAGAAAAATACTATTTTCTAAGCCTTGCATTAAATAAATGCAGGGCTTTTTTGTTTTTTTTAAAACTTTTATGAGTCAGTAACTCATGACAGAAATCCTTATTTCATCATATTTTACAAACTATGAGCCAAATATCATGTCTAAAAAAGCCTATAAAATGGTATTCTTCCATGAGTTGGCAAAATTAGGCTATTATTTTCGCTTCATGATATTCTTGTATTAACCGGTTAACACAAGCATCAGTCCGGCCGGATGGTGCTTAGACTTATGGAGGATTAAAATATGAAGATAGCAGATTTGAAAATTGATTTAAAAAGCATTGGCAGTAAATATTGGCTTGTGGAAGTTTTGCCAGTTTATGTGTACGAGGGCGGTCGTAGAACGGACAATATCTCAGCTTATAGGTACATGATCGCTCTACCGGAATGCAATCTTGAGAAGATCGGTGTCAAGATTGACGGAATGCAACAGCTAGAAACTCCCAACGGTTATATCGAGGTTACATTTACGGACTTAGAGTTGTTCATTTATTGGGCAAATGGGGATTACCAGATTGGTGCAAGAGCCAAAGGAATAAACGTAATTAGTCAGACAAAAGATAAGATATAACGCGTGCTAACAGCCGTCATCTACGGGTTAAGAGGCTTCCTTAAGAAGCCTCCCCTGATGTCGGATGCCATAAGGGCTAGTTTTACCCTTATGGCATGAATGTCGCATGTCGCAGATTTATATTAAGCAGTTATATTATATGGAGGTGTTGGGATATGCACAACAATTCTCAGTCACGCAAATGGTTGCTGACAATAAATAATCCACAAGATTGTGGTTTGAATCACGATACTATCATTGAAATATTAATGCGTTTTTCAGTCGAATATTTTTGTTTAGCAGACGAAGTTGGACAAAAAGGAACTCCGCATACGCACATATTTCTACAGTTACGCTCAGCTACACGTTTTTCTACAGTTAAGAATAGATTTCCGACCGCTCATATTGACAGGCCAAATGGCAGCGCAGTTCAAAATCGTGATTACATAATGAAATGTGGGAAGTGGTCTGATAGTGATAAAGCCGAAACTTCTGTTGCTGGCAGCTTTTATGAATACGGCACTATCCCACCTGAGAAATCAGAAAAAAATCCACAAATGTTTCAGCTTATCGAAGATGTCCGCGAGGGTAAGACAACTGTTGAAATTGTTGATAATGCTCCAAACATGGCATTCAGAATCAAGGATATTGATGCGCTTCGTCAGGCAATTTTATCTGAGAGATATGCCGCAGAAAATCGTAATATTGAAGTTTGTTATGTTTACGGTGCAACTGGCACAGGCAAGACAAGAGGTATCTACCAGAAACATAACGGGCGCGATATTTGTCGAATTACTAACTTTAGAGTTGGCAGAGGCATAACATTCGATGCTTATTCAGGCCAGGATGTATTGGTTTTTGAGGAGTTTAACTCCCAGATTCCAATTGAGGAAATGCTGAATTATCTGGATATTTACCCCCTTATGTTACCAGCTCGCTATAGTGATAAAGTGGCTTGTTACACAAAGGTGTACATCACTTCCAATACTTCTCTGTATAAACAGTACACTGATGCTCAGTATAACAGACCCGAAACATGGCGGGCATTTCTCAGAAGAATCAGCACAGTTATTGAATATCATGCTGATGGCTCAATAACCGAATCTATCAACCACAAAAATGGAGGTAAAAATTATGTTCAAAACTGATAAATCAGCTCTTGAGCTGAATACAAATCGAAAATATTTAATTATGCGTTTTGTAACCGGATGCCGCTTGGCGTTCAGTGATTGGCGCAGATTCGCCGCATTACTTCTTTATATTATATCGGCATCCTATGTCTGGATTAACAAGTCCAGAATCTTACCGCCCCCTGAAACTATATTTTTCAATAGTATAATCAATTATATAACCGACCTTGTGATTATACTCTACATAATTATTGGCCTCATATTTACTTTGGTTCTTTTTGGTACACCGCGGGGAGCAAAATCGGCAAGAGATAATCTTTGGAAAGCTGGATTAGTCAACCATGCCGGCGAATCACCTCTGCTTCTTTCAAGAATTAGGGCTAAAACCAACAAAAAAATAATCATTTTAGAATTCATGGCTAACGGTATCCCACTTAAAGATTGGCAGGACAAAAAACTAAAAATCGAATCCGCCTTAAACCTGCATATTGCAAAAATATCCGAAGGCAAAAACAAAACTCGTATTTTGCTTTACACAGTTTCTGCAAACTATACCCTTCCTGATTTAATTAATTGGAAAAACGAATTTTTGAGTAATAGAGATTTCGAGTTGATTCTAGGCGAAAGTTTGCTCGGCAAAGAGACAGTTGATTTGGCAACTATACCCCATGTTTTATTAGGTGGGTCAACTGGCAGCGGTAAAAGCATTTTGCTAAAATCCTTGATTATGCAATGCGTTTTAAGAGGTGCTATCGTCTGCATTGCTGATTTCAAAGGCGGGGTTGACTTTCCATCTATGTGGCATCAGTATTGCACGATACTCACGAAAGAAAATGATTTACTTAGCCTATTGAGCCTGATTGTTGAGGAACTAATGTATCGACAACAGCTGTTAAAAGAATCCGGATACTCAACCATCAAAGAACATAATGAAGAAACAGGCTCCGACTTAAAAAGATATGTTTTCTTTTGTGACGAAATTGCCGAAATTCTCGACAAAACAGGTCTTGATAAGTACGAAAAAGAAATCATCTCAAAAATAGAAAATAAACTAGCAACCATTGCAAGGCAAGGCAGGGCTTTCGGCATACATTTAATCTTAGCCACACAGCGCCCCGATGCAACAATTTTGCAGGGACAGATACGCAATAATATCAATTACAGGGTATGTGGCAGAGCCGACAATGTGTTATCGCAAATAATCTTGGATAATACAACTGCTTCGGACCAGATACCAAAAGATGCACAAGGCAGATTTATAAACCACGAGGGAACAGTTTTTCAAGGGTATTGGTGTGACGAGCATACTGTATTTGATGATATGCCCTTACCTAAATCTACCAATTTTCAAAGCAAAAAGCAAGAATAAATACTAACACAAGCGAGAAACTATGTAAAAGCAATAATTAAGGCGGTGCATTATGGAAAAACAAAACAAACCCCAAACAGAACATTTTGACAAAATTCTGTTGCTATCATTAAACGAAACAGCTTTTGCCAACGGTTTAATCGACGAGAGCACGAAAGATGCCCTGAAATCTGAAATCAGCGCAAAAGCATAGCAACTGAATAGTAGTTGAAAGTGGCGGCGATTGATTATATACTTAGGTAGTAATTAACTGCCGCCTTTTCCTTAATGCCCACCAACCTAAGGAAAGGTGATTTTAATGGATATACACGAAATACGACGAACTTTGAAAACTAAAAATATTTATGAAATACCCCTGCGAGTGGCTTATTACGCCAGAGTTTCAAGTGAGAAAGACGAGCAGCTTAATAGCTTAAATAATCAGCAGCTTTATTATGATAATCTCATTAGGCAGAACAAAAACTGGATTTTTGTTGACGGATATGTTGATGAAGGTTTAAGCGCAATCACAACAAAAAAACGTGATAATTTCCACAAGATGATTGCTGACGCTAAAGCCGGGAAATTCGATTTTATCATAACCAAAGAGATTACCCGTTTCGCTAGGAATACCCTTGACAGCATTGAGTTCACGAGAAAACTGTTATCCTATGGTGTGGCTGTATTGTTTCAAAATGACAATATAAATACTCTTGATGAAGATTCTGAGCTGCGGCTGACTATAATGGCGGGAATTGCTCAAGACGAAGTCAGGAAGCTTTCCAGCCGTATAAAATTCGGTCATAGTCAGGCCATAAAAAACGGCGTAGTTATGGGAAATTCCTTGATTTACGGCTATGAGAAGCAAAAAGGCAAACTGATAATCAATGAAGCTGAGGCTGAAATGGTTCGGCTGATTTTCGAGCTTTACGCCACCGGCGATTACAGCACACCTAAAATCGAGAATATTCTCGCTGAAAAAGGCTATAAGAACCACAAGGGCGGTAAAATCAACAGGCGAACCGTTGGTATGATTATTACAAACCCCAAGTACAAGGGCTATTACTGCGGCAACAAGGTGAAAATTGTTGACATGTTCACGAAACAGCAGAAATTCCTTGATTCCGATGAGTGGATTATGTATAGGGATGAAGAAACCGTTCCTGCAATAGTCAGTGAGGAACTTTGGGAAAAGGCAAATGCCATTTTTCAGGCACGAAGCGAGGATATTAAATCAAGGCGAGTTTCCTACAAAACGGATAATCTGTTTACAGGTAAGCTCATATGCGCTGAGCATGGCACTCCCTTTTACCTTAAATACCGCAAAACCCGCACAGGTACTAATAATCGCTGGGTTTGCAGCCACAAAATCAAAAATGGCTCAGATAGCTGCCACACCGTAGGGCTTTATGAAGATGAGCTTAAAGAAGTTCTTGCAGACGTCATAAAAACATTAACCGGTGATGTTGACGGCATAGTTGATAAATATGTTCAATATATCAAGCAGATTAATAACAGCAAGGATTTTGAGCGAAAAACGCAAGGCATACAATCTGAAATAGAGCGCTTAGACAAGAAAAAGGAACGGCTTCTTGAGCTTAACCTAGATGATAAGCTATCCAACGAGGAGTTTGCCAAGCGGAACAATGCTTATAATGATGAATGTCTGCTGCTGCAAAAAGAACTTAGGGAACTGCAAAAGCACAGAGAAAGTCAGGCAAGCAACATAAGCAATATTTTCACTCTCAAAAACTCATTGAAGGAATGTTTTAATAATTCCAAGATAGAGCTGACTTCGGGGATTATAAATACTTTCATTGACAAAATCTATGTGAGTGCTGCAAATGATAACCGTATGCACCTTGAAATTCGCTTGAAATTAGGTGGCATTCAAGAGCGGTATATCCCTAAAATGCCTGTGAATTCGGGTAGTCGTTCTGCGAACACGAATAAAAAAATGATCGAAGCTCAACAAAGACAAATGGCCGGTAAATAGTT
>JGI994J12354_10005689_pt1 | contig 10651 bp, 8 predicted proteins | sample IntmicLarv3ML3BL_FD_12354 | JGI IMG/M metagenome (IMG submission 12354)
GATGCGGGCGGCCTGCGAGCCTACACGAAGGGGGATCCGGAAGCCGTGCTTGCTGGGTGTGCCCAGGTGCTGGACGGCCGGGAGCGGCCGCTCACGGATGAGGATAGGGAAAAGGCGCGGATGGCCGTGCGGCAGATGGAGGATCAGGGCCTGTTGACGCTGGCATTTGCTACCAGGTGGCGGGAAGAACCCGGCCCCTATGAAGAGGGAATGGCATTCCTGGGCGTTGTGGGCATGGGCGATATGGCCCGGCCCGAAACGTTTGCCATCGTGGATACGTTCCGTGGCATGGGCATACATCCCGTATTGATCACGGAAAGCTCGCTTCCAGATGGAACAATCCGGGCCAGTGGCATTCTGGAGCCGGGGGAAACCATATTGCGGGGTGGCGACCTGGAGGCATTGGAGGGGATGGCGCTGCGCGGAGCGGTGCAGGGTGCAGGTGCATTTCTGGAGGTGCGGGATGCCGCAAGGGGCCGTCTCATGCGGGTGCTGCGTGGGGAAGGCACTGTGGCGCAGCTTACCCAGACAAGCGAAGGAGGCGTTACCGTCTCGCTGGGACGCGGGGCAGTGGGGGAGGCGTTCATTCCCGATGGCGGGCCAAAGAATGTGGCGGTACTGATCGCTGCGTGCCGCGAACTGGTGGACACGCATCAGCCCCGATAAACATATGCGCAAACGAAAGATAGCATGGCCTGCGCCTTTTTTTCTCACCCGGCGGCCGTTGATGCTGCTGGGATTGGCGCTTTTGGCGGGCACGGCTTTGTCCATCTGTGTGCCGTACGGGGTATGGGTGTGGGTGGTCATGGCGTTGAGCCTAGGTGGGGGAACGCTGCTGTGGCGGTACAAAGGGCGTGGCGTTGCGCTGTTCATCCTTGGATTGCTGGCCTTGGGCATGGCGCGTGGCGGAATGGAGCTCGCGCCGCCGCCTCTGCCGGATATGGGCCGCTGGATGGTGGAGGGTACGGTGAAGGGGGTAGTCCGGCAAAATGAAAAGGCCGTGACCTTTACCCTGAGCAGCGTACGCGTACAGCTGGTAGGCAGCGAGGACTGGATCGAAATCGCCTCCAACCTGTACGTATACTACGCCACCACAGCGGAAACAAGTTTGTTCCATGGGCAGCGCGTTCAGGTGCGTGGCACAAGCTATCTGCCCAATGGCGTGCGCAATCCAGGGGGCTTTGACCAACGCATGTGGATGGCGCAGAGTGGCTCCCATGTGCGCCTGTATGCCGCCAACGCGCCCAGGATTCTGGAGCCGGCCAAGGGCGGCGTATATGGCGCGATGCTGTCTGTCAGCGCGTCCCTGGGACGGCACATGGACGGGCTCTTTAGGGAAGCCGCACCCGTGGTGAAGGCCATGCTGTTGGGCGACCAGGCAGATGTATCGGAGGACTGGTACGGATGGATGCGCGATAGTGGTATCGTACACATCCTGAGCGTATCGGGGCTTCATGTAGCGCTGTGGTTTTCATTGCTGGAGTGGCTGCTCCGGCCGTTGCCCATATCGCCCCGGGGCCGGTGGGTGCTGTTGCTTGTTTTGCTCTGCGCCTACGCCATGATCACAGGGCTTAAGGTTTCGGCCATCCGTGCGGTGGTGATGCTCCTCATGGTGCAGGGAGGCCGTGTTGCCCGGCGCAAGGTAGATCCGCTGACGTCGTTGGCGCTGGCAGTGGGCGTAATTTTGCTTTTTCGGCCCCTTGACTTGTTTTCCCTGGGGTTTCAGCTGTCATTTAGCGCGGTGCTGGGCATTACCCTGCTGTACCGCGTGTTGTCCCGTTTGGTTTCGTTTACGCCCAAGAGCGTATCCAGTACCCTCGCGATGACGCTGTCGGCACAGCTGGGCATGCTGCCCGTTTCTGCCCATGCGTTTGGGAAGGTGGCGGTCATAGGGTTGGTTACAAATGGCGTGGCGATTCCCCTGGCGGGCGCGCTGATCCCGTTGGCTGTGGCGGCTATGGCCCTCAATGCCCTGTGGGCGCCGCTGGGCTGGCTGCTGGTGGAGGCATCCAAGGGGCTTGTGGCTGTGCTGCTGCTCATTGCCCGGGCAGGTGCGGCGGTGCCGTTTTCTACGCTGCGGATTGGCGCGTTTGCGTGGTATGTGTTGGTGGCATACCTGCTGTCCATGCTCCTGTGTTCATCCGCTGTGGTATGGCGCTGGCGCACGCGCATTGTGTCCATGGTTGCTGCGTGCTGCGTGGTAGTGGGCATTGGCGCCGTGACCACCTATCGCGGGGTGCGGTATGTGCAGCTGGATGTCGGGCAGGCGCTTTCCGGCGTGCTCCATGCCGGAGGTAAAACGTATGTGTACGATTGCGGCAATGAAAACAGCGACCTGACGGAATACCTGCTCTATACGGCTAGCAGCGTGGAAGGGCTGTTCCTTAGCCATCCCCATGCGGATCATGTGGGCGGCCTTGGAGAGCTTCTGGATGCGGGCGTGCCGGTTGGGAGGATCTATGTGCCCTACACAGACAACAGTACGGATGCGGATTCGCTGTATGAGGCGCGGATATTGCAGGCCCGTGGGCAGGGGATTGAGATAATAGAGCTTGGCCTGGGGGATGTGTTGGATCTTGGCGGCGTGACCGCTACGGTTGTGGGGCCTACGCCGCCCTATGGAACCGGTGCGAACGAGCGCTCACTGATGCTGCTATTGTATATTGACGGGTATACCCTGCTGCTCTGCGGCGATGGGGACGGCACGGCGGAACCGCTGGGCGTGGACTGTGATGTGCTTCAGGTGGCGCATCATGGAAGCCGAAACGCCGCGAAGGAAGCATTCCTCGCAGGCGCGACGCCGGAGATTGCGATCATCTCTGTGGGGCGCAATACCTATGGGCATCCCCATGAAGAAACGCTGGCAAGGCTTCAGGCCTCGGCTGCGGATATTTATCTCACGCAGGAAACAGGCGCACTTACGTTGTATTTTGATGAAGAAAAGATCCGGGCGGAGGCATATATAAAATGACGCATGAAGGGTTTTTTGAGGCGCTCAAGCAGGGCGATGTGCGGTCCCTTTATCTGTTTGAGGGTGAAGAAGAGCATATCAAGGGAAAGGCGCTGGAAGCCCTGCGCAAGCGTTTGCTGCCCGAAGGGCTGGAGGCTGTGAATGAAACGATTCTGGTCAATCCCCCCGCATGCGACGTGATTGCCGCGGCGGAAACCTTGCCGCTGATGGCGGAGCGTAGGCTGGTTCTGGTGCGGGATAGCGCCCTTTTGTCTGCGGGCAAAGCGGCCAATGAAGCGGATGATAGCAAGAAGCTGTCGGACTATCTGGCAAGCCCGCCGGAAACAGCTTCCATCGTGTTTTACTGCGATCAACAGCCTGACGGCCGCAAAAAGCTTACCCAGGCGCTTCGAAAAATGGCGGCAGTGGTGACCTTTGCCCGGCTTGGAGACGCTGCGTTGGCGAAATGGATGCAGCAGCAGACGCGGCCCCATGGCAAGACGATTTCCTACGAAACGGCAATCGCCTTGGCATTCACGGCTGGCAGGGAGATGCTGACGCTTGTGCAGGAGCTGTCAAAGCTTTGTGCATACGCAGACAGCCGGCAGGAGATTACCCAGGCGGATATTGATGCGGTGGTGACGCCGTCGCTGGAGTGTACGGTGTTTCAGCTGGTGGATGCGCTGGTGGACGGCAAGGAAGCCGAAGCATTCCGGCTGCTGAGCGTAATGCTGGAGCATGGGGAGTCGCGCATAGGCATCCTGGCCATGCTTGCCAGGCAATACCGGCACCTGCTGCATCTGAGGCTCATGGCCGGCGCGGGCGTATCCGAAGGAGAGGCGCAAAAACGACTGGGCGTGCCACCGTTTGCGTTTAGGCGGCTAGTCAGGCAGATGGAGGGCGTGGAGACTGATACGCTTCGAAACCGGCTGGACCTGTGTGTGGATATGGATTATGCCATCAAGAGCGGAAAGCTCCGCGAGGATGCGGCGCTGGAGCGGGCAATGTTGATACTGTGTGAGAGGTGAGAGAAGTGATTGGGATTGCGCAGCAATTTCGTTTGGAAGGCGTGCCGAAGAAAAGCGAGCGTTATGGGCATGGCCACATCAATGAAACCTTTTTTGTGGAAACGGATGTGGGCCAGGCCTATATTTTGCAGAGGATCAACCATCGGGTATTTAAAAACATATCTGGGTTGATGCATAACGTTGGCGCTGTAACACGTTTTCTGGCGGAGAAGGAACCGGCTTCCCAGCATGCGCTGAGGCTGATCCCCACGTTGGACGGGCAGGATTATTTGCGGGATGAGCGGGGGGAATACTGGCGGGTTTATAATTTTATTCAGAACAGCGTATGCTTGGAGCGGGCAGAAACGGAAAAGGACTTCGCCCAGAGCGCAAGGATGTTTGGCCGGTTTCAGCAGCTGCTTGCGGATTTTCCGGCGGATACGCTGGTGGAAACAATTCCGCGCTTTCACGACACGCCCGACCGCTTCGCGTTGCTGCGTGAGGCGATTGAGGCAGACGCAGTGGGCCGTGTGGAAGGTGTGCCGGCGGAGATAGAGGCGGTATTGGCCTACGAAAAGGAAGCGGATGGCTTGATGTGCCTGCTGCGCCAGGGCCGTTTGCCGCTTCGGGTCACGCACAACGATACGAAGCTTAATAACGTCATATTTGACAGGGAAACGCGGGAGCCGATCTGCGTGGTGGATTTGGATACGGTGATGCCCGGACTGGTGGCCAATGATTTTGGGGATTCTATCCGGTTTGGCGCGTCCACTGCGGCGGAGGATGAGATGGATCTGGAGCGGGTGAAGCTGTCCCTGCCGCTGTACGAGGCGTACACGAAAGCATTTCTGGCTGCGTGTGGGGAGAGCCTGCTGCCGCTAGAGATTGAAACCCTGCCTATGGGCGCTAAGCGGATGACGTTGGAATGCGGCATCAGGTTCCTGACAGACCATCTGGCCGGGGATGTGTACTTCCGGATTGACCGGCCCGGGCATAATTTGGACCGTTTCCGCACGCAGTATAAGCTGGTGCGCAGCATGGAGGAAAACTGGGAGGCCATGTGCGCCGCTGTGCGGTGAAGGCGCGGGGAAGGGGTATGCCGGACATTGCAAAGATTGCCGCCTTCCGGTTGGACTGGACTTTCTCCTTCGCTTTGTGTAAAATATTCACAGGATCGCAGGATACACCTCGCTGTTTCCTGAGATCTTTTTTCTGCTATAGGGATTGAATTTCTGTCATTCTGCCTGTCAGGGAAGCAATATGCCTTGGCGTATTCCCTGGCCCTTCCCTAGGAACACTACGCGGTAAGGAGGTATCCCATGCTTTTTTCACCCGGTTACGGCCTGTATTACGACCCTACCATGCTGATCATATTGCCCGGGTTGCTAATCGCCCTGTGGGCGCAGCACCATGTGCGTTCGGTTTTCCGGCGCTACAGCAAGGTGCCCGCTCAAAAGGGCTGGACAGCGGCCCAGGTTGCCCAGCATATGCTGACGGAGAACGGCATCGTGGATGTGACGATCCAGAGGGTGGGTGGGAATCTCAGCGACAACTATGACCCGAGAAACAACGTGCTCAGCCTGTCCCAGGATGTTCACGACTCCACGTCCTTAGCTGCGTTGGGCGTGGCTGCGCATGAGGTGGGGCACGTTTTTCAGCACTATGAAGAATATGTGCCGCTCAAGGTACGCTCGGCGTTCGTGCCCCTGGCGCAGGTGGGTTCCTATGCCGCCGTGCCGCTGTTTATTCTGGGTCTTGTGCTCAGCATGGAGTCCCTCATATGGATCGGCATCGGTGTGTTTGTGGCCGTGGTGCTATTTTACCTGGTGACGCTGCCTGTGGAATTTAACGCGTCTACCCGCGCCATCGTTGCGTTGGAATCCGGCGGCTACCTAACCCGTGAGGAGGCCCAGCCCGCGCGCAAGGTGCTCAATGCCGCTGGCCTGACCTATGTGGCTGCTGCGCTTCAGGCGATGTTGCAGCTGGCGCGTCTGCTCGTGCTTTCAGGCAATCGCCGTCGCAAATGACCTACAGACAAGGAGGTTCGTATGCTAAAACCAATTGTTGCCCAGGAGGTATTGGCTGCCGCCCTGAAAGAAGGCGGAGATTTTGCGGAAATTTTTCTGGAGGACAGGCTGAATAATGTATTGGCTATGCGGGGCGGCACAGTAGAAAATGTCTCCACTGGCCGTACCCATGGCGCGGGCATTCGTGTATTTCATCAGCTACGCTGCATTTACGCCTACACGAACGATACCAGCGCTCAGGGGCTCAAGGACTGTGCCACACAGGTAGCCGCGGCTGTGCGTTCCGCGCCAAAGAACATTGATATTCACCTGAGCCTACGGGAGACACCCAGCATTCATCCCATCCGCCACTATCCGGGCGATACGCGGCACGCTGGCCGCCTGGCGCTGCTGACCAGCGTCACCAAGGCCGCCCAGGCTGTTAGCAGCGAAATCGTGCAGACCCAGTCCCGCTTTGCAGATAGCGATCAAAAGGTCTGGATTGCCAACAGCGAAGGGGTGTTCGCCCACGACCGCCGTGTGTACACGCGTATGTTCTGCATGGCCGTTGCGTCGGACGGAAAGGAAAACCAAATAGGCTTCGCAGGGCCGGGGGCTATGCGGGGCATTGAGGTGTTTGACACAATTGACCCGGAAGCGATTGGGAAAAAGGCGGCTACATGCGCCGTTACCATGCTGCACGCCCCCGTATGTCCTGCCGGGGTGATGCCGGTGGCCATTGGAAATGCTTTTGGCGGCGTGCTCTTCCATGAGGCGTGCGGGCATTCGCTGGAGGCTACCAGCGTGGCGCGGGGACAGAGCGAGTTCGCGGGCAAGCTGGGGCAGAAGATCGCCGCTGATTGCGTTACCGCCATTGACGACGGCACGGAGCCCAATAGCTGGGGTAGCCTCAACATTGATGATGAAGGCGTGCCTACCCAGAAGAATGTGCTCATCAAGGACGGAATCCTGACGGGGTATCTCGTGGACAAGCTCAACGGCCTACGCATGGGCATGCCCTCCACGGGCTCCGGCCGTCGCGAAAGCTATAAATTTGCGCCTACCTCGCGCATGACGAACACCTACATTGCCCCTGGCAAGGACGACGATGAGGAGATCATCGCTAGCATGGGCGACGGGCTGTACGCTGCCACTATGGGCGGCGGTTCCGTGGATCCCGCTACGGGTATGTTCAACTTTGCCGTGGATGAAGGGTATCTGGTCAAGAACGGCAAAATCGACTCTCCGGTGCGCGGCGCGACGTTGATCGGCCGTGGTAGCGAAGTGCTCATCAAGATCGACCGTGTTGGCAAGGACCTTGCAAGCGGGCAGGGGATGTGCGGTTCCATAAGCGGCAGCGTTCCGACAAACTGCGGCCAGCCCATGATCCGCATTTCCAGCCTCACGGTTGGAGGGAGGTAATCATATGACACATAAACAGTTTATCATGGATCTGCTGGCCGCCGCCAAAGACGCGGGCATCGCCGAGGCGGAGGTATACTTCCAGCAGGAGGAGTCCACGAGCATCATGATGGGCAAGGGCGAGATTGACCAGTATGCCGTGAACACCTCCGGCGGCCTGTCCCTGCGCGGTTTCTGGCATGGAAAGATGGGTATGGCCTATACGGAAGCCCTGGATGAAGAGGCCATCGGCATGCTGGTGGAAAATGTCAAGGAGAGCGCGACGCTGATTACGGACGAGGATGAGCATTTTATTTTCGCCGGAAGCCCTTCCTACGAAACCATCGACAGCGTAGGCGATTTGGGCACCCCCGCGCAGCGCGTGGAGGCGGCCATGACGCTGGAACGCGTTGGTTGCTCGCTGGATCCGCGGGTAATGGAGCTGGGCGCGTTTACCGGTCTGGATACAACGCGAAGAACCCTGCGCATTGTAAATACCCACGGCCTGGATCTGGCACATATTGGCACCCTTTGCGCAGGCTTCGTGGAGGCCATTGCCCGGGAGGGAAGCTCGGTATCCACAGACTTTATGGGGGCCATGAGCATGAGCCTTGAGGATCTGAATATTGAGGCCATCGCCCGGGAGTCCGTGGAGAACGCCGTGTTCCAGTTGGGCGCGTTTCCCTGCAAAAGCGGCGAAATGCCCGTCATCTTCCGGCATTCCGCCATGGCTGATATACTGGAGACCTTTGCGAATGTATTCAGCGCGGACGCGGCCCAGAAGGATCTGTCTCTGCTCAAGGGCAAGGAAGGCGATACCATCGCCGCGCCCTGCGTAACGCTCATTGACGATCCCCTATACAAGGGGGGGCCGGCCTCATGCCCCTTCGATGCCGAGGGTGTCGCCACGTACACCAAGAACATCATTGATGGCGGTGTGCTTACCACACTGCTACACAACCTCAAGACCGCCAAAAAAGCTGGCTGCGCTTCTACAGGCAATGCCGCCCGCACCGGGTATAAGGGCGCGGTGACGGTTGCGTCATCCAACTTTTATTTCAAGCCCGGCAGTAGGGATCTGGGCGCTATGGTCGCGGAGATGCAAAACGGCCTGGTCATCACCAGCGTGGCGGGCCTGCATTCGGGCGCAAACGAGGTATCAGGCGACTTCTCATTGCTTTCCAAGGGATATTTTGTTGAGAACGGAAACATCAGCCATGCCGTGGAGCAGGTTACCGTGGCAGGCAATTTCTTTACGCTGCTAAAGGACATCGTGGAGGTTGGCAATGACCTCAAGCGGGGGATGGGTAGCGTAATGAGTCCATCGGTGCGGGTGAAATCCCTGTCCGTGGCGGGGAAGTAAGGACGGGGGAGGGGATGGCTGGGGGAACGCTGTCCCCCAGGCCCCCCTGCCAAAGGGACATTGTCTCTTTGGCATCCCATCATAGGGGTTGGATTTGTTATAAAATAAATCTCTTCTTGCCTTGTAGCAAGAAGAGATTTTTATTGCAATATGAAAATCTGAGAGAAGACCTGTGCTACCGAAGGCTCACAGCATCCGGTTTACCACGTCCTTGGCCCAGATGCCTACACGGCCCCGCAAGGTTTTCTGCTTGCGCATCCGCACACCTGCGCTGAGGGCAAGCTCCCGGTAATGGGTGTTTTCCGGCTTCAGCCGCACTGCCATGCGGAAAGCAGCATGCGCAGCCTCTGCATCTCCTTTTTTAAGGAGGATGCTGCCCTGGAGCGCAAACCATTCCGCATCCCGGTCCAAAGACTTGTTCAAGGTTCTCAGCGCTCCATCCAGCTGGCCTTGCGCGTAGAGCTTTTTCGCGACATGTTTTGCATCCGGCATCACAATGTTTCTTTCCCGGCGCTGGGTGGCCTGCCGAAGCGCTTCTTTATATGCGAGATTTAGCTGTACCATTTCCGTCTTTGCGACAAGCTGCGCTGCCAAATCCTGTATGCAATCCGGATGGCAACGCTTTACGCGCGCATGGTACGCTGCCCGTACCTGTTCCGCGCTTGCATCATTTGCGACTCCGAGTGCGATAAAGGGATTTTGCATGTATCCGCCTCCATGGGCACCAAAATAAATTACACGATATTGTACCACACCTGCAAAAATATGGCAAGTTCGATACTCCTTACATGAAGGCTTTGGTGTCCCTGCCCCATTCCCGGCGCTCCTCGTTGCGGTCATATAGCGTTTATGCTATAATGACACTATGGAAAATGGGGAGGATGCATCATGCCCACAATGTCCGCCGCCATCCGCGCCGCCCAATGTCCGCTGGCGTTGACAGGGGCAGGGGTTTCCGCGCCTTCGGGCATACCCACTTTTCAGACGCTTTGGAAGGGACAGCCCATTCGTGATTTTCTGGGCCGTGACTATTATAGGCGTGATCCGGTAGGCTTCTTTGAGCTGTACTGCGCGATGGAGGCATGGTGTAGTGCGGAGCCAAATGCCGCGCACCGCGTATTGGCCAATCTTAAAATCCCCATTCTAACGCAGAACATCGACAACCTCCACCAGAAGGCGGGTTCCGCCAATGTGATTGAGCTGCACGGTAACCTGCGCAGACTCCTGTGCCCTTCTTGTGGCCATATGTATAATGCGAAAAACCTGTGCGCCACACTTCGCCCCCTCTATGCTGTTGGAGATGAAGCAGCCATACGCCGTTGCCTGACATGCGCCTGTGGGAGCATGGTGGATGTGGATGTGGTGCTATACGGCGATGCGGTACGGGGATTGGATAGATCCATCGCCCTGCTGGAAAAGTGCGACTTGCTCGTGGTCATTGGCACCTCGCTTCAGACCTACCCTGCAGCAATGCTGCCCGACATCGCGGCACGCCACGGGGCACGGATCATGGTTGAGGATACGGACTGCATCGCGGCCCTGGCCGAGTAACCCACCATAAGGAGGCAATATGCCTAAGTATACCCTGCTCCTGGCTGATGCGGATGGCACTCTGCTGGACTTTGCCGCTGCAGAGGATAAGGCCCTGAAAGCCGCCATGGCTGCCGTGGGCGTGTCGATTACTGAACAGGACGCTTCCCAGTACGCCGCTATCAACCAGGCGCTCTGGAGGGCCTTTGAACGCAAAGAGGTTACGCAGCCGGAGCTGCGCGTGCTGCGCTTTGCCCGTTTTTTTGAATTCCTTGGGGTGCATAAGGACGCAGAGGAAACCGCAGAGCGGTTTACCTCCGCACTGTCCCTCCAGGCCGATGCCTTAGAGGGCGCAGAAGCGTTTCTGCGCGAGGCTGCGGTCCGCGTGCCTGTG
>JGI994J12354_10005690_pt1 | contig 10651 bp, 11 predicted proteins | sample IntmicLarv3ML3BL_FD_12354 | JGI IMG/M metagenome (IMG submission 12354)
AAATACACAAAAAGAGTGACGAAAAATAACGACTTTTCCATTATATTATGGTTTTGTGGAAAATTTAAACAGTTTCTTAGTCTCTTATTTTTTTGAAAAAGTTTTTCATGACATCGGCACATTCCGTTTCGAGGATCCCTGCACGGACTTTTGTTTTGGGGTGGAGTGCATGGGGTGCATAGCGTGAAAAACCGCGTTTTTCGTCGGGTGTCCCATAAATGACAGTTGCGAATTGCGCCCATCCAATCGCTCCTGCACACATCACACATGGCTCTACGGTAACGTACAACCTGCATTCCGTCAGGTATTTGGCACCCAGCGCTCCGGTGGCGGATGTGATCGCAATCATTTCGGCATGCGCCGTAACGTCGTTCAGACGCTCGGTTTGGTTATGCCCGCGGGCGATTATCTGTTCGTTGCAGACGATCACAGCGCCTACCGGTACTTCGCCTTCATCAGCAGCCTGGAATGCTTCTACCAAGGCTTGTTTCATATAATATTCGTCGGTGAATGGTTGCATTTTAGATTACACTTCTAAGTAATTGAATAAATGAAAATCACTTACCTCATTTCATTTTCCGTGAACAACATGGGTATATCTTCGCCTAATTTCTTCCAGATTTCGGCAAGCATTGTCCGGCGCACCCAATTCGACTTATTTGTGATTTTATACTTATGTAAATGACGTTCAACCGCCTTATATTCAGCGTCATTCAACATAAAGGTTACACGATGTGTACGTTTTTGGTTTATTTTAGGTAAGTCATTTTTAGTGTGTTTACCTTTCCCTGATTGTTTTTTTTTCATACGCTTCAAAAAATACAATGTTAATTTTCAGACGAATATCTTATTAATCGCCGCAAGATACGGATATTTTTTCAACTATCAATTGCCAATTTTCAAAAATTGTGTATATTTGTCCTTCTAAAAATTAGTAATGCTATTAAAAAAATCAGCTATGAAGAAGTTTTTCGTTATTTTATTGGGAATATTTTTCGTTATTGAAAACGGAACTGCACAGATTAATACACTGACTGCAAAAGAATTAAAACAGGGATGGAAGTTACTTTTTAACGGTGAAAATCTGGATGGATGGACATCGGTCGGGAAAGATACGCCGCCCGAAAAAGGTTGGGATATTGTGAATGGCGTCTTGACCGTCAACAAAGGAGGATCTCAAAAAGGCGGGGATATCATTACCAAAGAACAATTTTCGGATTTCGAACTCATCGTAGAGTTCAAACTCACGAAAGGCGCTAACAGCGGTATTAAATATTTCTTTTTACAATATCAAAAAGGTGGATGGCTCGGATTGGAATTTCAGTTGCTCGACGACGCTACGCACCCTGACGCCAAAGAAGGACGCGACGGAAATCGCTTACAAGCGGGGCTGTATGACATGTTTCCTCCTGCAAAAAACAAAAAAGAACTTCCGATAGGCGAATGGAACCAAGCACGGATCGTCGCAAAAGGGACGAAAGTGGAACATTACCTGAACGGAAAGAAGACGCTTTCGTTCGATCGGAAAAGTGAAAAATACAAAGAGGCATTTCAACTGAGTAAATACAAAGATTGCGAACCAATGTTCGGCGATGTCGAAAAAGGGTATATTCTTCTGCAGGAGCATCAGGATGAAGTGTCATTCAGAAACGTAAAAATCAAAGTTTTAAAATGATAAAAAATAAATCGTATGAAAAACAAGACAACACGAAGAACCTTTATTAAACAGGTGAGTGCTACGGGCTTAGGCATGACGTTGGGCGGACTATCCTTCAGCGCGAAGAGTTATGCCAATATTGTTGGCGCCAATGAGCGTGTCAATGTAGCCGTAATGGGCACAAACGGCAGAGGCAATGGCATGGCGCGGCATTTTCAGTCTATCGATAATGTGAACGTAACTTTCATCTGCGATGTGGAAGAACAGGCGTTGGCAAAAGGGATGAATGCCGTCACAAAAGTCGGAGGAAGTCCGAAAGCAGAAAAAGATATCCGTAAGGTACTTGAAAACAAAGACCTGAACGCAGTGCTGATCGCAGCGCCCGACCATTGGCATGCACCTGCAACCATCATGGCCTGCCAGGCTGGCAAGCATGTATATGTAGAAAAACCATGCAGTCACAGCCCCCGTGAAGGCGAATTGGCAATTATTGCCGCCCGTAAATATAACCGGATTGTGCAGGTAGGCGCTCAACGTCGTTCCTGGACAGGTGTGATCGAAGGGATTAACGAACTACGGGGCGGTATTATCGGACGCGTTTATTTTGCCAGGGGATGGTATACCAACAAACGTACGTCCATCGGATTTGGGAAAAGGGTACCGCCGCCTGTCAATCTCGATTTTGATTTGTGGCAAGGGCCGGCGCCTCGTCGTGCCTATCAGGACAACCTTGTCCATTATAACTGGCACTGGTTCTGGCACTGGGGAACCGGCGAAGCGTTGAACAACGGTACGCACGAGATGGATGTGATACGTTGGGGATTGGGTGTTGATTTCCCGACACAAGTCAGCTCCGAAGGGGCGCGCTTTGCCTTCAAAGACGACTGGGAAACGCCTGACACACAAGTCATCAACCTTCAATTCGGAAATGAATGTTTGGTCACATGGGAAGGGCGGAGTTGCAACTCCTGCAATTCAGAGGGCAAAGACCGAGGTGTCATTTTCTATGGCGAGAAAGGCATATTAGAAACCGGTTTCAACGGATATAGCGTACATGACCTTGATAATAAGTTAGTCAAAGAAGTCGACTCGAAAGAAGTTATTGACGGCCGCAACACATCAAGTCCGAGCGCCAACCTGGATATCGTACATATCTTAGACTTTTTGGATGCAATTAAAAACAACCGCATGCCGCATGCCGACATTGCAGAATTACATAAGAGTACGACCTTGGTGCAGTTAGGCAATATTGCCTGGCGGACGGGCCAGCGACTGAAGATAGATCCGTCCAGCGGGCATATCATTAATAGCCCGGAAGCACAGTCGTTATGGTCGCGCACCTACGAACCAGGCTGGGAAATTTAGTCCGAACTAATGTGGATTGTTCACAGAAAGAAACTCTCCCTTTTTTATCGACACTATCTTTTGTAAAAAAACGTTGTTAGGGATTACAATCAGCTCATTATCATCCGTTCTGATATGCGTATAGAACGATTGGATGTGCTCTATTGTTGCCGTAATAGGGATATCTTTGTCGATAATATTGATGTGGTCGCCTATCCGGAAAGGGGCGGAGAAAAACATGATAAGACCCGCCGTAACATTACTCAAGACAGACCATTGCGCAAAAAGAGCAACCCCGATAAACGCAAAAACGGACGACAGTCCCACCAAAAGATTACCCGACTCTACACCCCATATCATCGCTATGATGAATACAAATGTGATATTCAGCAATATAGCAAGTACCTGATTGACTAACCCGATACGTATCTCATGTATTTGTATCAGACGACCATATTTTGAAACAACTTTTTTGACTACAAACTTTAAGACTGGTAACAGTATGATCACAACTGTCGACATGATAATCTGGAAAAGATGCTGGTCAATAGGGATTTTATTCATATTATTTCATTTTTACGAATCTGAAAAACTGGCGCAAAAGTAGTAAAAATCGGGTAAAGAACAAAAAACATCTTAATAAAATTTTGACAAGGGAATTTGCGGTTTCCGTATAAGACATCGGTCTGATAGATTTATTTTTCCTGTAACTCTTGCCTGTTCATTTCTCCATTAATCACTTTAATTAGTTCCAATTCTTGCAGGGTGACTTGGGGGGCTGAAGGAAATGTAATTCGTAAAAAGTTTTCCGTAAACTTAAAACAGTCTTTTCCATTTTTTATTTTATACGCAAAACAAACATACTTTTATTAAAAAAATATCATACTACATTAACCGTCCGGGAATAAATCATGGGCTCCGGGCACATCTCCGTATTTGCAACTATTATGTATACAATAATGTCTATAACAATCACCTGCGGAGTTATCCCACCCTTTACATTCGTAACAGTTTATGCTCTTTTTAACAGGCTGCTTCGCCACCGGTATTTTTTTCACCGGTTCTTTTAAACCATATTGCTCATGTAATCGCCGGATCATTTCAATTTTCTCAGACATTTCTTTTCGGACAGCTGCAATGTTTGAACGTAATCTACTCATTTGCATAGAATAAGAACAGCTTTGATAATCATAAGAAAAATTCTCAGTGATTAAATCACTAATATCTCTGGTTCTATTTAGCTTTATGTCTTCCTCACATACGTCCTTTAATTCTATTTCGAAAGATTTTAGCTTCTCTGCTGCTTTACTTACCTCTTCAAGTGTTAAACAGAGCTCTTCAATTTCTCTGATTTTTTTATCTATCTGTTCCATTGTCAATGATTTCTAAAAAATTAATAAACATTTTAATTATCTCGATACTGCCTGATTCTTTAACAAATTCTTGCAGCAACGTCCAAAGTCGTTTATTATCTTCGCCGAACGGGTTGCAAAACTGTGTTGCATCATTTTCGATTGCTTTCTGCAATTCTTCCGGCGCTTTAAGAAAGCGTTTTATTTGTTTATTTTTTGACTCCGTACCTCTGTTGGTTAATTTCATCAGCATTACTGCTCTTAAAGCTATTTCACGGTCTTTGGGATCTTCAAAATTTCCTCCAATTAATTGAAAATCATCAGCGGATAGTGGAGAAATGAAGATTTGTGAAATTTGTATATTAAAACTTTTACAAAAATCCGAAATATTCTGCGCTTCAAACACAGATATTTCCAGCAAAACAATATCATACGTTTCAAGCTCTGTTTCAAGTGTTTCTATATTTATCATTTGTTGATCAGCGTGCACGCTAAACGTCTTGCATTTTGGATTATTCTTCGCTTCCATATCTTGTCGTACTTTATCCCATTTTTGTCCATTATCGTTCCAAAAATGATAAGTTACACCATTTTCCTCTCCCGGACGTGGCGCTCGGCTATTGTACAGAACATGTTTCCGGAATTTTATGCCGATTGATTTATAATATAACGATAAGCAGTTGATTATTGGACCTTTGCCCACACCGCTGCTTCCTGAAACGATAATTAATGTTCCTTTTGTTTGTTTGTTTGAATTGTTCATAATTAAATTGTATTATGCCCCTTGCAGGGCGGTTAATAATTTTACATAATTTGCCGCTGCGGAATAATTAAAAAATTGGATACTTATTTATTTTGAAAACCACAATAAATAATCATCAAATTTTGATGCAAAAATAGTATAGCAATTAAAGCAAACCAAATTATTATAGTTAATAATTCATAACAATATTCCGCTGCGGAATTTTAACGAAATAAATCACATATTTATTTTGAAAATTCGGTTTATTAAAACACCCACAAATTCAGCAAGTAGACATTTATTATTGTCTTTATTTATAGAATTCTTTCTCCTGATCCAAGAGAGAGAACATTTTTGCTTTTAATTCGGGTTTTTCACGTAATGCAGCAATAACTCTGGAGGTACCATCCATAAAATTATCGCCCTCGTCATACAGCGAATCAAGCTCATTCCATGACAGAAATTGCGATACATATTCACGTTTAGTTAACCGTCCAATAGAATCTTCCCATGATTCCCACACCCTGATATTCTGCTCTTTTAACGATTGTGGTAATATAAGCAAATAAATTTTTGATATTACTTCTTTGTTCCATCCCCCAAATGGTGTCAGACCATCATACGGTATATCATAAAGTTCTATGAATCTGGGATTAACTTTGGCTCCACGAACTTTTACCTCCTCAAAAAATTCTCTTTTTGCGCACCTCTTAAATACGTCATTCGATAAAGTTGTACCTTTATAGCGATTGATGACTTCAACAGTTTTCCCCTTTTTTATGTCAGCAAGCAGCATCAGATCGCAGGTCAAATCAGAGATTTCGACATGCCCCCCCCCCGCAAAATCCAACAAGCGTTTTCTTTTTAGAATATCCGTAAAAAAGATACTGTTTATTTTATCAGCGAGAAGAAAACGCCAGGCTCCATCTGTATTACGTTTACATACCAGGTTGATAACGGTAGCATGAGCAAGCGGATCTGAAGAAGAATGGAGTCTTTCTTTGTTATAAAAGCCATTGATTGTCAAATTATCACTTAGAGAGGGCATTAATTCCTGATAATAAGATTTTACATATTTTTTGGTAGGGTTTAAAAATTCATTTATAAGGAGTATTATTTTTGACTTCTCGACTAAATTATCAAAACGTTGGCGCATTGAACTGACTGTAACAGGTGAATTGACGCCTATTTCTTCAGCGATTTCTTTATAGCTTGCATTTTTTGCAAAAGCGAAGTGGTAAAAAGCGCGTTTTTCAGCATAATTAAAGTCGAGGATTCCGATATTAATAAGCCGTAAAAAATTTAATTTTAAGGAGTTGTGACAAATTCCCCAATGCTCTGCCGCCTCATTTTCATTACGTGAAGAGAATTCACATTCTATACAAGTGTATTTTTCTTCCTTTTTCGTATAGCCCCTTAATAAATCCGATATGGAATAATTAATGTCAAAAGGCTTTAACACTCCACAAACAGACCGTATATTTGATGGTATATCTGTTTTATTGCCAATAATGTCAACTTTCTCTGTCAAACGTACAGGCAGGTCTGTTTTTTGTAAAACCTCATGTAAATTGCCTCGTCGGAGCAAACGCCCCAATCTGTCAGCAATTTTAAAACTTCTGGATGTTCCACCTTCGCGCCACATCTGCATCAATTCTTCATAAAATAAGCTTTTTAAGCCATCTGCATTGATATTTTTGGCTTCGTAATTATCCAAAGAATATCCGAGATATATACCAAAGACAAAGCTTAATTCATTATTTTTTTCGTTTTCGTAAGATGTATAGAAATCCAAAAATACTAAATCCTCAGGTATGAAAGGAGGAATATTGTTATTGCGCATTTTCAATTCTTCCGTTAATACGTGAAATGCCTGAATATAAGCAGTATTAATTGATAGCTCGCCCGCTTTCACTTCTTTTTGCGGAATTTTATCTGCTGAAGCATAACCGCCAATTACATCAAAACATATGTTATTGTTACCACTAAGAATACTCAGTTTCCCCTCTGCGCTTTTTTCTACAATCAGTATCTTATTATTATCGGCACGAAGTATAGGAATAATCAGACAGGAAATATGGTATTTACCATCGTTCTCTATTGTTTTTGCTATCTCAATTGATTGTAGAGAAATTGAAATAGGGAAAGAAAACTTACTGACATCCTTTTGTTCATCGAGTGTAACCAATTTTTCAAGCTTATTTTTTTTCATATTTAGTGGCATTGATCAAACAAAGGTAAGCAAAAAATTCCAATGCAGCGTTTTTATTGTTTTTTATTAAAAACGACTATCAATAGATAAAAAAATCAGACAATAGGAAAATGACATACAATCACTGCAATAATAACACCAACAGTCTGTTCATTACGTCATTGCGAACGAAAGTGAAGCAATCTCTTAGTAGTTGTCAATAAACAACTATTGCACATCTTATTTTCTGCTGGCGCGGAGCGGCTGTAAGTCTGATAATTACGGCTCGCAAAGGATTGTTCCTCAATGATATTATTGAGATAGCCGGTATTTTGTTGTCCGACAAAGACGATATGGTACAAAAAGGCTACGTATGGATGCTGAAATCGGCAAACATGAGCGAATCATTTGTGAAAGGTGATGAATCAACAAAAAAGAAACACCTTGATGCAGTATTCGATTTCGTGATAAGGAACAAATCGGTCATGCCCCGCACGGCTTTACGCTATGCAATAGAAAAGATGCCTGTCGACATGAAATCCGAAGCAATGAATTGAGATGTAAACTTAGTTAAACCCGCCTAAAAAATGTCAACCTTTTTCAGTATAAGACAAGTATATACCCAAAAAAGCACTATCTTTGCTCGAAAAACGCGAAGGTAGGCTGCGTTCGGAACGTTCCTATAATCAATGTATCGCTTTGCTTCCTTACAGAAAGCGACACATTATTTTGTAACACTATGGATAGTTCTGAAAGGAAGCAAATAAAAAATAACTGTGGTTCATTTATAATTGTCATGGAAGAGTTGTTGCGGTTGTTGAAAAGGTTTTTTGGATTTGATGTTTTTCGGCCATTACAGGCTGACATCATTCAGCGTACCATCACAGGCAAAGATTCATTGGTTTTAATGCCGACGGGTGGCGGAAAATCAATTTGTTACCAGTTACCCGCAATTTTCCTGCCAGGAACTGCCATTGTGATATCCCCTTTGATCGCGTTGATGAAAGATCAGGTGGAAGGGCTTGTGGCAAATGGCATTCCTGCCGCTGCATTAAATAGTTCGATGCCCGACGAACTGAAGTGGCAGATCAGACAACGGTGCATCAAAGGGCAAATGAAAATTCTTTATATTTCACCCGAAAGTGTGAAGAGCGAGCTTGACCACCTTTTATCGCAAATGGACATTTCACTGTTCGCAGTCGACGAAGCACATTGTATCTCACAATGGGGGCATGATTTCCGACCGGAATATACGCAGTTATTCGTATTGAAAGAACGATTTGCCAACATTCCAATAATTGCCCTCACCGCAACTGCCGACAAAATAACGCGTAATGATATTGTCAAACAACTCAACTTAGCTGAACCTGAAATTTTTATTTCTTCGTTCGATCGTCCGAATCTATCGTTAGAAGTCAGACGTGGCTTTTCGCTTAGAGAAAAAATGGATGCCATCGTACGTTTCATCCGTAAACATCCACACCAAAGCGGTATCATTTACTGCATGAAACGAAAAGAAGCGGAGTCTGTTGTGGAAGCACTGACAATCAGACATCAGATTCCTGCCATCGCCTATCACGCCGGATTATCAGCCAGTCAACGCGAAAAAGCGCAGAACGATTTTGTTAATGACAGGGTTGGCGTTGTATGTGCCACGATTGCTTTTGGCATGGGTATTGATAAAAGTAATATTCGCTGGATCATCCATTTCAACATGCCGGGAAGCATTGAGAATTATTATCAACAGATAGGACGTGCCGGACGCGACGGTTCGCCAAGCGATACGCTATTATTTTATTCGTTGGGCGACCTGGTCTTGTTGAGACGATTTGCAGAAGAAAGCGGACAGATGGGCATCAATAAAGATAAGTTGTTCCTCATGCAACGATATTGCGAGACCGAGTTATGCAGGCGTCGGATCTTGCTGAGTTATTTCAGCGAAGAGGTTTCGAAAGACTGTAACAATTGCGATGTTTGCAAGAATCCACCGCAACGTTTCGATGGGAGTATCCTGGTTCAAAAAGCATTGAGCGCAATTCTTCGCGCAAAAGAGTGTATTGGCATGCGGATGTTGATTGATATTCTCAGAGGCTCGGGACGGATGGAAGTGATACAGCAAAATTATCATACATTGAAGACCTATGGGGCAGGACGCGACCTTCCCTACCCCGTGTGGAAAGAATATATCTACCAAATGCTGCAATTAGGTTTTATTGAAATCGATTACCTCAACAACCAGCAATTGAAAGTTACTGCGCTGGGAAAAAAAGTGTTGCACGGCATAGAAACTGCCACACTCACTTATTTCAATGCTCCTGATGAAACATCTTTTACCCAAAGAGGCCAAAGAAAAAAGAAAATGACTGCCCAAAAGTCTGTACCGGCACAAATACCACAAGACCTGACAACCAACGAATTGTTGTTAGATGCTTTACGCAAGTTACGCAGAGAAATCGCCCTGCAGGAAAAAATGCCTGCCTATATCATCTTTACCGACACAACGCTGCACGACATGGTGCAAAAAAAACCTATCACGTTAGATGAATTTTCCGATGTCAATGGCGTCGGCCAATTAAAGCTCGAAAAATACGGTGAACGGTTCTTAGCGCTCATCCGTTCGACCATCCAATAGCACGTTATTCGATCGTGCCGATGGGTCTCCTACCCTTGCCTTCGTTGCATAAGCGATCGATATTCGATGTGTTGTATCCGTTAGCGCCGGTAACCGAAAGGTCGCCATAGCCCATGTCGTCGAGCAGGATAATGATTACATTTGGCGTTTTCTGTGCATGCAAAAAAGCGGAAAGCATGCTTGTAATAGCAAGCATTGCAAATTTTAATCGTCTCATTGTAATTATTTATGATCGCAACTGTTCATGCATGGCGGTAGCGGCTTTCCGTCCGTCACCCATAGCAAGGATTACAGTGGCGCCTCCACGAACGATATCGCCGCCTGCATATACTTCCTTCAACGACGACCTCATGCTATCTTCGTTGACGATAATCGTGCCCCACTTGCTTATTTCCAGCCCCTTAAATTCTCTTGGTATCAATGGGTTGGGTGACACGCCTACGCTTACGATGACTTCGTCTGCTTCTATTTCAATGATAGCGCCTTCAATTGGAATAGGACGGCGACGTCCTGAGGCATCCGGTTCGCCTAATTTCATCTGCTGGACGCGCATTTTTGTCACATGACCATGCTCGTCGCCAAAATATTCAATCGGGTTGTGGAGTGTCATAAATTCTATGCCCTCCTCCTTGGCGTGTTTGACCTCTTCGATACGTGCAGGCATTTCTTCTTCGCTACGACGATAGATGATCATCGCCCTGTCAGCGCCAAGACGCTTTGCCGTACGAACAGA
>JGI994J12354_10005691_pt1 | contig 10650 bp, 11 predicted proteins | sample IntmicLarv3ML3BL_FD_12354 | JGI IMG/M metagenome (IMG submission 12354)
CTAAGATTTAAGTCGCAGACTTGAATCGAAGGTGGCGGGTGAACAATTTATTTGGCGGGGTTTCAAGCCCCCACCAAATAAGCATTATATTTTCAAAGAAAATGTAATGCTGTCTTGACTTATTCAACGGGTATTCTGACTCCGTCTATAACAACAGCTGTAATATCATCTATATTAATCGGTGCGTCCGTATATGAAAACAATTCAAATTCATTATCAGAAATACCGCCGCTCATGCCTGAAATTTTAACATCTTTGCTGTTTTCAAATTCGATTGTAATTTTCAAATCGTTAGGTTTAGTCATATCCCATTGATGACTTCCCGTTAATCGCACACCGAACGGACTGACAGACATAGAATTAATGTGAATATCTCCGACGGGAACATTTTCCCAAACAATAGGCTCGATTCCCAAATCGCTTGTATTAACTTGCATTTCCCAAAATCCCTCTGTAAGTTTTTGCGCTTTTCCGGATTTTTGATTATCATAAATCGCCGAACATGTCAAATCCACCAAGCCGTCGTTTGAAACTTCTTTTACACTCGAATTGCCGACAATCCGCATTTCAAAATATAATGTATTTGTTTCATCGTCAAATTTAAGACGCTGAGAACTTGACCCGCCATTCATAACTTCGCCGTCCAACAATATTTCAATATCGGGGTGCGACATTTTCGTCAATCTGTTTTCGCCCGTTGTATCCTGCATAGATACATATAACAAAACTACATTATCAATTTCTTGTGCGCCGACAACTTCAATGCGTATTCCGTCATCTTCCGCGAATGTAGGCTCTACGGGAGGAATCGCATATTCACCGAAGTTCGGTTTGAACCGAGATAAAAATTCTTCCAATCCGCCTGTCGCGGCATAAATCGTTGTGGATAACGCCACAAAAATAAATGTGGCAACCATAACAAGACGAAGTTTACCGCGCGTTTTAACTTTTTTATTTTTATTCATAAGAACACTCCTTTTTAATTTATCTGTGTCTACTTCAATTTTAGAAAATGCATCATAAATATTTTTTTCATCCGATTTCAGCGGTTGTTTCATTTCTTTCATGTCTTTGCAACTCCTTTCAGCTCACATTCACTTTTAATATATTTTGCTAATTTTTTTCTCGCTCTTTCATATCGTTTGCGTAAAGTCGCGGGCGATTTATTCATTTGTTTCGCCAACTCGTCATAATCGTAGCCCTCCACTATTTTAGCGTACAACAAAGCTCTTTCTTCCGGTTTAAGTTTGCTTAAAGCTTCAAGTGTGTTATCGCTAAACTCGGCATCTTCGGGCGCAACCGTATCTTCCGGAATATCCCCGAAAATAAAAAGTTTTCGCCGTTTCAATTTGTTAATACTTTGATTGTATGTTATTTTATAAAGCCACGCCGAAATATTCGCGCCGTCAAAACTCTCATACTTTTTGTAGACGGATAAAAATACATCTTGAACAATATCTTCCGCATCTTGGTGATTATTTAATATCGCCGTGGCATAGCGCAAAAGTTTTTCGCCATACATATCAATAAGTTTTTCTAAATTGTATTCTCCATGTTCCTCATATTCCATTTGCTGTACCTCCTTACACCCTTATAACAATCGGGGAGGGCTGTTTGTGACATCAACAAAGAAATAAATTTTATATTTATTTCTTAACCTATACAAAGAAATAAATTTTTAATATTTATTTCTGAACCGATTTTCAAACTTTTTTAAAGTATATCTTAACAAATAAAAAAAGCAATCAGCCAAGACTGCTTTTTTTATTTGTTACAATAATTTTATACTTATTCCCAAAACGCCGTGTTTTCTTTCTTCTTCTTCCGAATAAATTTCACGCATAAGGTTTATTTTTTCTTCCAATATTTCCGATTCGTCCGCGCCTATAAGAAAAACATCTCGGTACAAATCTATAAACGAATTGTAATGCAACAACCCGATAATTTCCACCTCTAAAGTTTCGGTTTTTGTTTCATCAGATAATTTATAAAATCGAATTGTATCGCCCAATTGTAATTTCCTGCGTTTTTCATCATAAAGTCTAAACTCAATTTTTTTTGTTCCTTTCTTAATATCTTCAAACGGCTTTTCGTTTAATTTCATTTTATGCAACATTTCGCTCACTCCTTACTTCTTTATAAAATTTATAAATCAAAATCGCTCAATACAAATATTATGTAAACATTACATCTCAAACAACAATGTAATATTTCAAATTAAAATTATATCATATTTTTATTATCTGCACTTGTTCTGTGATTAAAATGTAATTACTTTTATTTATAATGCACAGTAGATTATGCTTTTCATTATCAAGGCAAACATTATATTTTTTTGAAAATATAAAATATAATAGACCTGTTCGGAAACCCGAACAGCTTTAGTGTCTTGAGTTAAATCATGGGGGGATTTGAATGCATAAAAAATATTTATCTGTTTTGGCAATGTCTTTTGCAAGTTTATTTTTATTTACGGGCTGTCAAGCTGTGAATAGTTTAGCCGAGATGGTCGGTCTTTCAAAAGAGGAAGAAATTGTTGCGGAGATGCCTGTTTTCACTACTCCGACGGACAGCACACCCATCGCCACAGAAAGCGATGCCGCACCCGAAAACGAAATTTTTGAATCCGAAAGCGCATTTAAAAAAGAAAATCCTTTCGAGGACTTTAGCACAGGAGCGGCTTACGGTTTGGAAGTTCTTCAAAATCACCAATTGGGTGAGAGTAATATTGTGATTGAACTTTCCGGAAAATTCAGCGGCAGACTAAACCACACCGTTTATGTAGATGAAAATGTTGCTTTTGTGGATTCACTCGGTGCGGATATATTTAATTTGGTATTAGCCTCCGGTGCAAAGCCGAGTACCGCGGCGGCAGGGAGTTTTCGCGCTTCCGAAAACAGCGAAATGGATTGCATTGTTATGCCGAATGAAAATTCAATATCAATGAATACCGTTACAGATGAATATTTACAGAATTTTTCCGCTTATTTGAACTCGAGAAGTTATTCGGGCGGCGAAATATTGAATGTGTCGAAAGCCCGACTCGGCGAGCGGGATTTCGTTTTGGTGCAGGCAAAATCCAATAATATTTATTCATTGCAGGCGTTGACTGCCACGGATAACTATGTCGTAGCTTTCGTTTATGACTTTATAAATACGGCTGACGCGCAAAATGAAACTGCCGTGTTTACAAAAATATTAGAATCGCTTAAAGAAATATAAAATCAAATAATAAAAAACGAGCGGATTAATTTCTGCTCGTTTTTTTATTAGAACGAAAACCTAAGTTTAGTAAGTTGTCCTTATTTAAATTTCAAAATTTTTTTTTAATATTTTCGCATTTTTTATTTATCGTATTCTATTCGATTTCTGTTTTTTAATTTTTATTAAAATGAGCAATCGATTAACCACTTTTCTGAAATGAAATTTCCGTTTATTTTTAATATATGAAATTTATATTTTCAGTGTGCGATTTCATAGCCGTTCGCCCGTAAAACTTTAATCGCGTCATCGAACCTTTCTTCTTTGATTAAAATATAATCTGTATTATAAGTCGAGAGTGCAAAAATACTAATGTTATTTTCAGCCAGAATATTTGATATTTTCGCGAGAATCCCAACGAGTGAAAAATCCAAAACGCCTTCAATGCGAAATGCTCGCCAACCGTCATCGCGCGTAATAAAATTGGTTGGAACATATTCGGAATTGCAAACAATTGAAATTTCCTCATCAGTTTTCCCAACGAAAAAAATATCACCGAACAAATTAATATTCGGCAACTCCCCTACTTTACATATTGAAAAATTATTATTTAAAATTTTAAGCATCTTATAACTCCATTCTCAGCATATCCAAAGCCTTCACAGGTTTATCCGTTTTGATATATATAATCTGCTGTGGGTGCGGTGCTTCATCGATAGGATTTTTTTTGTCGTCCAAAATCTCGTTTATCGTTTGAAAAAAGTTCTCGCCCTTTTGCAAAAAAAATTCTACTTTATCGCCTTTAACGATTTTATTTCTCTGTTCGATTTTAGCGTATCCCGTTTGCTCGTCATATTCCAAAACCAAGCCGACAAAATCGTGGCTTCGTATATAAGAGCTGTTCGTATATATTTGGCTGTCACCCGTCGTTTTCCCGAAATAAAATCCCGTTGTAAAATCTCTGTGGCTGTTTTTTGTTACTTCATTATAGAAGTAATCTTTCTTTTGGTTGTACAATTCTTCGCTCTCAAAAAAAGTATCGATAGCCTCGCGATAAGCTTTTATCGTGCTCCCGACGTAATAAATACTTTTCATTCTTCCCTCAATTTTAAAACTTTTGATTCCCGCTTTACATAATTCGGGAATGTGTTTTATCGTACACAAATCTTTTGAATTAAAAATATATGTGCCGCGCTCGTCCTCATAAACAGGCATATATTCATTGGGTCGTTTTTCCTCGCTCAGATTATATTTCCAACGGCATGACTGCGCGCAGTCCCCTCTGTTGGAATCTCTGCCCGTCATATAATTACTCAGCAAACACCTGCCTGAATAAGAAATACACATCGCGCCGTGTACAAAACATTCCAATTCGATTTCGCCGTTTGTTTTTGCGTATATCTCGGAAATTTCCCGCAAAGATAATTCGCGCGCCAAAACAACACGCGATGCACCCTGCTCTTTCCAAAATTGCGCGGTTTGATAATTCGTATTGTTCGCCTGCGTGCTTATATGTATTTCCGTATTTTTTAAAATTTTTCTTGCGACGCTGAAAACTCCGACATCTGAAATAATCGCGCCGTCAACTTTCATCTCTTCCAAATCATAAAAAAAACTTTCCATATTTGCAAAGTCGTTATTATGAGCATAAATATTCGCCGTCACAAAAACTTTTTTTCCTCTGTCGTGAGCGAATTTTATTCCCTCAATCATTTCTTCTTTTTTAAAATTTTTAGAATTTGCGCGCAAACCGTAAAGCTGTCCGCCCATATAAACCGCGTCCGCGCCGTATGTTATCGCGATTTTCAATTTATTTAAATCTCCCGCAGGTGCTAACAATTCGGGCTTTTTGATATCCGTAAAATCCATTTTAAATCCCCTACTTTTAATTTTTTTATTAATTACAGAATTAAATCTTTCCGTAGGGGCGGCGCTTGCTCCGCCCGTTTTAAAATGTGTTTCTGAAATATCGGGCGACCACACAGGGTCGCCCCTACATGTAAATTTTTACTGCATCGGTTATCAAATATCACAGACACAGAAAAAAATTAGAAAAAATTTTTCGATTTTATTTCTTTACATTTTTAATTTTTGATTTTTTTACGCTCAATAAAATTCCGTCGCCAATCGGAACAACCGTCGAATTAAAATCCGCATTTTCCGCCATAACGGAAATAAAAGTATTCATTCTTCTGTGTATCGTCCTGTGGCGTCTTTCGATTTCTTTTATATCAAGCGCGACCGTGCCGTTTTGCAAAACATTATCCGCAATAATAATCCCGTCGTCGTTTAATAATTTCAAACAATCGTTCAACATGTTGATATATTGCGATTTTGCCGCGTCCAAAAAAATAACATCAAATGTTTTATCCAATGTTTTTATAACTTCCAACGCATCACCTTTAAAAATCGTAATATTTTTCAAGCCCTGCTTTTCAATATTTTTAGTTGCTTCCAAAAATCTTTTTTCGTTTCTTTCAATCGTATAAATAAATCCGTCTTGTCGTAAATATGCGGACATCAAAGACGCCGAAAATCCGACCGCCGTTCCTATTTCCAAAATAGAAAAAGGCTTTTTTATACTCAAAATGGTTTTGAGAAAAACCGCCGCTTCTTTTTTTATAATAGGAACATGGTTTCGGGCGGCACTCTGTTGGATTTCTCCCAAAATGCCGCTTTCATCGGATACAAAACCGTTTAAATAATTAAAAATTTCTTCGTTCAAAATTTCCATTAATTAATTCTCTCCAAAAAATATTTCAAAAATTTATAATAAACTTAACCAAAAATTTTTTTTTTTTTTTTCTTTATCCCGTAAAAACTGGTCATAATTATTGCTGAAAGCGTGTTCTCCCGTTTCCTCGTTTCTAACGACGAAATATAAATAATCCACCGCCGCGGGATATAAAGCCGCTCTGATACACGCTTCGCCCGGACTTGCGATAGGACCGACAGGCAATCCCGGGTTTTGATATGTGTTATACGGCGATTCAACTTTCAAATCTTCGTCCATAAGTCTATCTTTACGAACTCCGAGAACGTATAAAATCGTTGAGCACATTCCCAGATTAATATTTTGGTCGAGCCTGTTATAAATAACCGCCGCCGCCAACTCCCGCTCTTCGGGAACGCGAATTTCTTTTTCTATAATAGACGCAATCGTTATAACTTCGTCCGTTGTCAATCCCAATTCATAGGCGCGCGTTGAATAATTCGCATAAACTTGCTCAAATCTATCGAGCATTTTAGTGATAACTTGTCTGCCCGTCATGCCCTCCACGAAAAAATATGTATCAGGAAATAAATATCCCTCAAGCGGATTATCTCTTTCGGGAACGCTGTTTAAAAACGCATAGTTAAAAGTTTCGTTATTGCAAGCGTCAATAAAATCTTGTTTTGTGATAATGCCGTTGTGTTCCAAAACTTCGCCGATTTCTTGAATATTTAATCCCTCGCGAAGAACAACCGTAATTTCATCGGCAGGAATAATCGGCGGCTGAGATAAAAGCACTCTGATTTCGTCAATGCCGGAGCCGGGTTCGATAACATAAGTTCCTCCGACAAAATCGCCCGACCTTTCTACCATTGTTTCAACGCGAAAAATAAGTTCACTTGTAATCAAACCTTTTTCCTTGAGCTGTTTCGCAACTTCCTTAACGTCGCCGTCTTCGGGAACGATTATCTCCACAGTTTCTCTGTTGCCGCTCTCATATGTAAAATAATTTCTCGTGTTTTCATAAGCGTCCAATGTGTATTTTCTAATCAGAAAGACTGTTAAAATACAAATTAAAATGCTAATTAAAGAAAATAAAAAATAATTCAATACTTTTATCAGTTTCAAAATGCGCACCCCTAAAAAATTTTTTTACAGCACGTTTGCGCCGCATCTCAATCTGATTTCATTATAGTATTTTTTTTATTTCTGTGCAAGCTTTATAAAATTTGCCGTTTAAATATCATTTTATTTTTATAACGTTTTGCTTATTTTTTAAAAGCTCACAACTATTTTTATACTTGTTTAAAATTTAATCATAAAAAATACTAAAATATTTTATTTTCGACCGATATAAAATGTGTAATATTACAAAACGGATTGACAAAATATAAAAAACACTTTTATAATATTAACATGGTGCTTTATACACGATATCAAAACCGCTGTCTTATATTTGTTTCTAATTATTTTTTTTAAATAATGAGTGTAGCGACTTAAACAATTATAGCGGACTTATAAATAATCAAATCAAGGGAGGAAACATTGTGAAAAAAAATTTTGTTCTCAAAGGCAACGTTTGCTATTCTGCAAGCAGAACGGAGCTTAAAATTATAGAAAAAGGATTTGTCGTATCGGAAAACGGCATCAGTAAAGGTGCTTTTGAAACTTTGCCTGCGCAATATAATGACTTTGAAGTGATTGATTACGGCGACAATTTAATTATTCCCGGGCTTACCGATTTGCATGTTCACGCTCCGCAGTTTTCTTTTCGCGGACTCGGAATGGATATGGAACTTCTTGATTGGCTTAATACTTATACTTTTCCCGAAGAGGCAAAATATAAAGATATGGAATACGCTAAAAATTCTTACGCGGAATTTTTAAAAGCTTTAAACAACAGTCCGAATACTCGCTCGGTGATTTTCGCGACTGCGCATGTCGAGCCGACTTTACTTCTCATGGACGAATTAGAAAAAATCGGGCAGGTGAGTATGGTCGGGAAAGTCAACATGGATAGAAACAGCCATTCGGATTTGCAGGAAAAAAGCGCGGAATTTTCCGCATCCGAAACGCGAAGATGGCTTGATTTGACTGCCGAAAAAAATTACGAAAATATTTATCCGATTTTAACGCCGCGTTTTATTCCGTCTTGCACAGATGAGTTGATGCACAAACTTAAAGAAATCGAAACAGATTATAAAATTCCGCTACAATCGCATTTATCTGAAAATCAAGGCGAAATCGCATGGGTCAAGGAACTTGTTCCCAATTCCGTAAATTACGGCGACGCATATGATAAATTCGGATTATTCGGGCAAGATTCACCCACAATAATGGCACATTGCGTTTGGTCGGACGACACAGAAAAAGCTCTCATGAAAAAAAATAACGTTTTCGTTGCGCATTGTCCGCAGTCTAATATTAATTTAGCCTCGGGAATCGCGCCTATACGAGATTTTTTAAATAAAAATATTCCCGTCGGATTGGGGAGCGACATCGCGGGCGGCGTTCATATGTCTATTTTCAGAGCGATGGTCGATGCGATTTCCGTTTCAAAATTATATTGGCGATTGGTCGATAGCGATTGTAAACCTCTCACAGTTGAGGAGGCTTTTTATTTGGGAACAATCGGCGGCGGAAAATTTTTCGGTAACGTCGGAAGTTTTGAGGACGGCTACGAATTTGATGCCGTAATTCTCGACGACAGCAAAATTTTACCTGGGCGAAATGATTTTTCCGTGACGGATAGATTGGCTCGATGTATTTATTTAGCCGCAGATGATACGATTCACGCAAAATATATTAGAGGAAAAGAAGTTAATATGATATAATCAATTTATGAAAATATTTAAAATTTAATTATTTTAAATATTTGCGCGATACTAATATTACTGATTTAATATCGCCCAAACATTAAAATTTTACGAGATGAAATATATAATTCACGTAAGGGCGGACTGTGTTCGCCCTTAATTAGTTGTATAAAATAAATAAAAAAGAGGCATGAATATGAATTACAAAGTAAAGAATTTAAATTGGATAATAGTAGTCCACGCAATATGTTTTTTTTTAAATGCATCAAACAATGATATTGCTTTAATATATTGCATGACAACAATCCTTATGCAAGCTGTTACATTACTTTTTATAACGGTGAACCATGATTTGAAAACTGTTATCAGAGAACCGTTACCCGAGAAAAACTTTGATAAAAAAAATCTTGTTTTTTCGGTGTCTGTCAGCATCGTATTAGCGATAATCGTCAGTTTTTTAAGCTCTGTGTCCGCTCCTATTATAATTAACGACCCCTCCACATGGTCATTGATTATAATCTTAGAGATTTTTTCATTTATCGCTTTAACATTTCCTTTGCTTTATCAAATCGCTTGTATCATCAATCGTTACTCCATAATAATTTCTGATGATTCCAAAGAATTAAATACGAAACACATAATAAAGTATTTGAACAGCATAAAATATTTATACAATTTGTACTTGTTCATTGTGGTTTGTTTCACAGTCAGTAATGTATGCAATACCTTGGGAATTGTACGGTTTACAGAGAGTATTAAGTATGTGTTTGTATACGCTATGCAAGTTGTTATATTAATATTTTTGATAGTGTATTTGGTTTTTAAAGAACTTGTGTCACGTGAAAATCATCTGGATAAAAGTTGGTTTTTTCATTTTACTTTTGCAACGCTAATAATTTTTATCGCCACTATTTTTTCCCACACCAGAGAAACACATTCTGTCATTTCAAATTTTATGATTCTATCGGGTGGTAGTTGTATAGCTTCAATCAGCTTGTTTTTACGCGCTTATCAACGTGCAAAATCTTTACCCGTTGACACTTCGTCTTTCTGATTGGATAGGTTACAATAAACCAGATAAATTTTTTAAGGGTATATAAGAGAATAAAAATTTTATCATATTCAAACAGATGGCAGATTACAACTTAAATATAAAACAAATCTACATTCACAATTAAAACCAAATATTATTAACAATATAAACATCGATAAACGAAAGGGGATATACAATTGCTAATCAGAAAAATAGCAATAATGATTTTTGTTTTTTTTGCGGGCGCGATTTTAACATTTGCCATCACAAAAGAAAATTTTACAATGGAAAAACTTCAAGATAAATCCGAAGAATCCAAAGACGCTTTTGCAAATGAAACAAAAAAACTCACACTCATTACACCTGTTATTGAATTTCAAAGCGAAGGCGGGATAATCGATGCGCTTTATCACGGCGAGGATTTGATTCGGATAGAGGGGCGTTTTTTTCGGTCATTATTTCAAACAAAAGAAATTTTTTCTTTTTATGATGATTCCATTACTTTTGATAAAATTACTTATAGATATGAAGAGGCAATGGACACCTCCGGAATGTCAATATTGGAAGAGAGCTATGTTATTATAGAAAATGATATTTATGTGAAAGAGTTCGATATGGAAGAAAATGCTTTTGTTTTTGTGTTGTACGAGGAAGAGAATACAATACTTCAAGATTTGGAAAGATTCATTGATATGATTGAGAGTTCGGAAGAGTTTAACTCAAGTGCCGATTTAAAACTAAAATTGCGAAACTAAATCATGATGTGTTATTATAAATATTAAGAAAAATATTTCGAGTAACCACGGAAACTAATTTCTAAAAATAATTATTCTCAAAAGTAGGGAACGGTCTTGACCGTTCCGCATAATAACGAAGCAGTCAAGACT
>JGI994J12354_10005692_pt1 | contig 10643 bp, 10 predicted proteins | sample IntmicLarv3ML3BL_FD_12354 | JGI IMG/M metagenome (IMG submission 12354)
CCTGTCAATTTGCACTTTCTTGACACCCAACCAAACAATAGTTTTTTATTGCCTTACTTCTTTTGTTCGTGATATGATTATAATTAGGTGAATTAAGCGTGAAACAAAAAGACAAAATCACAATTCCAATTTTATGTATCCTCTTACTTTTATTAGTAGGAGTAAACTTAAAAAGAATAACCCATAGCCTAGCTATTCTTCTTGATACAACACCTCGAGTATCGATTCCAAAATCAAATGAATACAAAAAAGACTACGATTTTCTCTTTGTTAAAACAAGTGAAAATTATGTTCCATATAGCTATGAGGACTTACTAAACATCATCTATAGCACTCTAAATAATGGTTGGTCATCATTCACTTTCTATTGCCCTAAAGAATATGTAGATTGTTTAAAAGATTTACGTAAGATTACATCCGATAATATTCTTTTAACTCATATAAATAACTATGTTAATCCCTATAATAGCATTAAAGGATTAGATATAATTACTAGCGAATTAGGTGAAATAACTCTTCGTCCAAAACGTGTATATAGTGAAGAAGATATCAAAAAAATAAAAGCTGAAATAAATAAAATTAATCTCTCTATTTTAGAAGATGACATGGATATTGAAGACCAAATTAGAGAAATTCACGATTATATAATAAAGAAAGTAAAATATGATGTTGAACGCAATGACAAGGGAACAAGTCCTTATCGTTCAGATTCTGCATATGGACCATTATTTCAAGGCTATGCTACATGTGATGGTTATGCTGATTTAATGGCAATTTTCTTAAGTTCCCTAAATCTTCAAAACTTTAGAATTGCAACTATTGAAAACTCAGATACTGCAGGACATGTTTGGAATGCAGTTCTAATCAAAAACAAGTGGCTCCATATTGATCTTACTTGGAATGATCCTATAAGTAATACTGGCGAAGACATTTTAAGACATACCTATTTTCTTATCAATGATGAAGAACTAATCCTAGCTGATGAGGGCACAATTGAAATAAATGAACACAAATACAATCCAAATATTTATTTAGAATTTAAAAATAGCAATTAAGCTATTTTTTTATATATTCAACTACTTCATCAATTGTATTTTGAAAATTTTCAAAATCAGTTTCAAACCATTTTACATTCATCTTATTATTCATCCAAGTATATTGTCTTTTTGCATAATGTCTGCTATTTTTTTTAATTTTTTCTACAGCATCTTCTAAAGAAAGTCCATTAAAATATTCCATTAACTCTTTATAGCCGATCATCTTACATAATTGTTTTGAATTCGGATACTTCTTATATAAAAATCTAACTTCCTCCAACAAACCGTTTTCCATCATAGTATCAACTCTTGTATTGATCCTCTCATACAACAAAGATCTATCAGTAGTTAGACCAATCATCATCACTGGATACAACAGCTTATTTCCACTGCTCTCAACGTTCTGATCATTACATACATATTTCATATAATAACGCTGTAATCGTTGCTTATTATTTTTTTCTATATTTAATTTTAAATCTTTTTTCATTAACGCTTCATACATCTCTTCACAACTTAAATTTTCCATATTATCTGCTTTAGTTTCTGAAGAAAATTTATAATCATATAAAAGTGCACTCAAATACATATTAGATCCACCAACTACTATTGCAGTTTTATTTCTTTTAAGAATATCTTCAAGTATAATTCTAGCATCTTTTTGATATTCAAAAACACTGTAACTTTCATCTAATTTTTTTATATCAAACAAATGATGAATAATTCTCCCTTGCGCTTCCTTGCTCACCTTTGCAGTACCAATATTAGCTTCCAAAAAAATTTGTGTACTATCTGCATTAATAATTTCGCCATCAATTTTTTTGGCTAATTCTAGCGAAAGCTTTGTTTTTCCAACTCCAGTAGGACCAACTATTGCTATAATCATAAACTTTCCCTCCCTTGTTTTTTCATTACCATTTTAACACTATATATTTTAATTAGTCTATAACAAAAGAAAAAAATAGTATAAAACACTATTTTCTACTCCTCATAATTTCTTTTTTTGCTTTCAATTTTTTATGTTGCTCACTAATATATCTATTATTTGGATACCATTTTTCCGCTTTTTCACAAGATTTAAGAGCTAAATCTATTCTTCCCTCTAAAGTTAAAGCAGTAATCAATTGAGAATGGATAACTTCGTTTTTTCCATAATTAACAATATAATTAGTTGCACAAAATGCTGCTTGAGTAGCTTCACCAATTTCAAGTAAATATTTAATATATACACTTATAGCATTAATATCATTTCTTTGTTTTGAATGATTTGTTACTTCTTCAGGTTGAGTATAATCTTCTGTTATTTCTACAAATTCTTCATCAACTTCTTCATCATTTCTTTCAAGAACACTTTCAACATAAGGTGAAAACTCATATCGATATTTTTCTAGTTCATCAGACGACAAAGTACGCAAGTTGTTTAATAACAATATGACCTCTGGAGTCATTTTTTGATTCAATATTTTAAAACCTTTAGAGCTAAATTTTACAACGTCAATAACGAAAATTTTACCATCAATTCTTGTATAATATACAACAGCATCTCCCTTATCAGACATAAATATATTTCTATATGGCGTTTGACGATCTCTACCAATTTCTCCACTATTAAGTTTATCTAACAAATCTCTAGCCGATAAAGAAAAAGATTTATCAAAAGATGAAATTTTGCTAGTCAACGCATCCATATCAATTGCATATATTTCTGATATAATTTCTTCTTCATTTTTTTTAGAAACAATAACATTCATCTTATCTAAAATTTGCTTTAATTCAACCATAAGTTCACTATCAAAAGACTCATCTAATATTTCAATATAAGAATACACATCTCTAAGCAATTCAGATAACAAATGCCTATCTAAGTTCAATTGATCTTCACGGCTCAAATTAGCCACGTATGCTGCTGCTTCTTCTGCACTAACATTAGCAACATAAACCGCATCTGAAAGAGCCTTTTTACTAATAATATAACCTTTAAGTATTGCATTAGTTAAAGATAATATTTCTTTATCTTCTTTAGCTAAATAACTTAAATCCTTAGTTGTTTTAACTTTAGGTTTTATAACTTGGGTAACAGGTTCTGTTTTAGCAGAAGCTGTTACCATCCTTAAGGATGGTTGAATTTGAGTTTGAACCACTGGTTTTTTAACTCCATCATCTTTTATTGGAGCTTTAGAAGCAACATTAAGCATTTCTGGTTTAAGTCCATAGTTTTGTAACACAGCTGCTAACTCTGAAATATTAGTCGAATCTTTTATTAATCCATCCCTACTTAACATATCTACAATAAATTTGGCACTAACTTCTTTGAATATGGAATCCTGAGCATCAATTGCAGCGAATCTAATTGAAGATAATATTAAGCTGGCAAATACATCATCAGGTAGTTTAAACCTAGATGCAAATGAACCAAACAATTCATAACTAGGCATAGCATTTACCACTTTTGTTCTATTAAAACAATTAAGTAACCTATCAACGACTAAATAACCTACAGCAATACGGCGAATATTTTCAATTTTTCTATATAAATGTTCATTGCCATCACAAGCTACTATTGTTTCAACCGCTACTTTATAACATTCCAAATCGGTGATGCCAACCTGCCCTTTAACCACTCGCTTAGATTCTTCCAAATCATAAACAATTAGATTTCCACCAACAATAATATCTATTGGTGAAGTATTAAACATTGTATACATATCACTCGCAAAAAAATACTTATTTTCCAAAAAACTTCGTTCAAGTACAAGCGAATCATAAAATTTTCTAATTATTTCTTTCATAATATTAAGCCCCCTTTATTTTGCTTTCTTTTTTTGTTGCGGCACTTTAGCTTCTAAATCCACACTCATAAGTTCCACAACATAATTAACATAAAAACGTTCCCTTATTAAATCAATTATTTCCTTAGAAAAGCCAATTTGTTGAAGCATTGCAATTGATTTAACATATTCATCTCTCGAATAGTTTAAAGGCTTAAAAAGTGGTTTAAATTCATTTTTTACTGAACTCTTGCCGTTTAAAAACGAGTTTATAATTAAGAATATTTCTTCAACACTTATTTCACCTAAATATTTTAACAAAAATTCAGAAAGATATAATGCACTAGCTAATTCTCCAGAAATTCTTCCTTTACGATACAATAATAAAACATTTGCATACTTTATAAATATTTCATTTGTAAGATCTTCTTCAGCAATCAAGCTATCAATTATTAGTCCGAAAAAATGATTAATCGCGTTATATTCTAAATCTGAACACCTTTTTTCATCAGAGAATATAAAAGATTTTTTCACCAAACTTGCTATCTTTTCATTGCCAAATTCAGTATCTCTTCCCAATGCTATTATAAGTCTAATAGCTACTTCTCCCTTTGCATCATTCGCTTTAATTGCATACTTAATACATGCCATACTAACAAGTTTATGATTAATACGTAATATATCTGCGCTTCGTTTACTGCTACACTTCGCAAGTGCCTCTTTAAACTCAGTAGAATCAAGTATTTGATAAGATTCTATTCCCATTTTTTTCTCATGTTTCTTCATTACAACATTTACAGCCGCATCAATTTTATCTCTACTATTTAATTCCAGTCCACACAATCGTGCTTCAATAACCAACTCATCATATTTTCTTTCATATAATTCATTTAATTTCAAACAAAATTCTTCTGCTATTTTTTCCATTTCTTTTAATCCCCCAATTTATTAAAATTTCCCTTTTTCTAACGAGGCATTATGATATCAAAACAAGAATACATTGTCAACCCCACGACCAAGTAAAAAGCTCCCAATATCCCTAAGTCACTTTTTATTTTTGTTGCATAAAAAAACCAACTAAATTTATAATTGGTTTGAAATATAATTAGTAAAGATAAAAATTACATAACACGTTTAAACATCTTTTCAATTTCATAATTAGTAAATTTTATTATTGTTGGTCTTCCATGTGGACAATTATAAGGATTATCACACATAACTAACTCATCCAATAACTCTTCCATAGCTATCATAGATATATTCATATTTGCTTTAATACTCATTTTACATGAAAGCGTTATTGCAACATGCTCATTAAACTTAATGACATCAAAATTAGCTCCACTAACAATTACTAAATCAAGAATTTTTTTAATACTTTCTTCTTCGTATCCCTCTTTTAACCAAGTTGGATGCCTCTTAACAATAAAGGTATTAACTCCAAACTCGACTAAGTTAAATCCCATTTTTTCTAGCAATTCTAAATGCCTTTGTAATTCTAAAAACTCACTTGTACTAAGTTCAACAGTTATAGGAAATAATAAATCAATCGATGATATTTCTTTTGATTTCAAAGCTGTCAAATATTTTTCATAATTAATTCTTTCTTGAACTGCATGTTGATCACACAAAAATATTCCCTCATCATTTTGTGCGACAATATAAGTACCATGTGCCAACCCAATTGGATACAATTTCAAACTTTTCAATTCTTCATTAACTGTTACTAATGCCTCATCAATTGCTTTTTCATTTTGCTTTATAGCCTTATCAATATCAAAATCTGGATTAACTATGAACTCATTAGTAGACAAAGCTTTAGCAACACCAAAATCAATCGTAATTTGTTCTCCATAAACTTCATCAACATCATTTATTTCACTATTAATTGAATTTTGATATTCAATGCTTGGAATAACTGCTGGAATTAGCAAAGTATTATAAAGTTGCTTTTTTATCGCCTCAATTATAATTTCATATAGTTTCTCAGCCTTACTTAGTTTAATATCTTGTTTAGTTGGATGAATATTTACATCTATCAATGTTGGATCTGTTTCTATTTTCAAAACAACAAGTGGATACTTAGAATCAGGCTTATAAGTATAATATGAATCATTTATTGCTCTATTTAAATCATTATTCTTTACTACTCTCCCATTAATAATTGTTATCATATGATTACGATTAGATTTCAATATTTCTGGCTTACAAACAAAACCATAAACATCATAATCATCATTACTCGTCCTAATTTCCAACATTTTACTAGAAACTGAAACACCATATATCTCATGAATCGTTTTAAGTAGCTTATCACTACCACTAGTTTTTACAATAACTCTCCCACCATTCGTCAAAGTAAATCTAATTTTTGGATAAGATAGTGCCAATCTTTCAATAAAAGAAGTTATATTAGCTAGTTCATATTGTTCACTTTTTAAATATTTTAATCGAGCTGGTGTATTATAAAATAAGTTCTTTACTGTAATGGATGTACCTTTTCTAGCTTCACTATCTTCTTTAGTAACTAAATGTCCACCCTTTATATGAATTAATGTCCCCTTAAGAGTTGCACATGTATTTAAAATTACTTCACTAACTGAAGCAATAGATGGTAACGCCTCACCTCTAAATCCTAATGTATCTATAAAAAACAAATCATCTTCCTTTAAAAGCTTACTAGTAGCATGCCTTTGAAATGCTAAGATAGCATCCTCTTCTTCCATTCCATCGCCATCATCAATTATTTTAATTTCTTTTAATCCACCATCAATTAAATCAATTATAATATTAGATGCATTTGCATCAATACTATTTTCAACCAACTCTTTTACAATTGAAGCACATTTTTCAACAACTTCTCCAGCAGCAATTTTGTTGGCCAAATTCTCACTCATTACTTTAATTTTACTCACAATTAAATCAACTACTTCCTAAAAACAGAACCTCTAACTTCTATTATATTACTTAATTTACCATATACTCTTATTGTACATGCGTTTTTTATATTAACAAACCCCAAACCTTTAAACACTAAATCACTATTTTCCTTTAATGTTACATCCAAAACATTCTCTGATTTCAATCGTTCATTTTTATCATATACTTTGTCTAATCCTATCTCATCACTTAAATAAAATGTCCAACTATTAATATCATTTGATTCTAATCTTAGTATATCTTCAATTATTATACTACTCTTGTCTTTTACTTGATGAGTTCTTGGTTTAATTTCCTTTTTTGGATTAATCACCTTTAATAACTCATCATTACAAAAACTAGTACTTAAAACAAATCCAGGTGAATCAATAATACTTAGTTCATCAAGTTTTATTTTAATAAAATCAAGAGTAGTATTTGGTAAAATACTAGTCGTTATCTTTCCCCTGGTCTGATTATATTTAAGATTTATTCGATTAATTAAACTTGATTTACCTGCATTGGTATAGCCAACCAAATATGCACTACTAACCTTATCCAAATCCATTGTATTAACAATACTAGTTATTCCATAATTGTTTTTAGAACTTGTAAAAATAACTTTTTCTTCCAACCTATACTCTAATTCTAAACATTTAACAATACTATTCTTTTTAATACTTTTAGGTATCATATCAAATTTATTAATAACAAAATATTTTTTTGTAGTAATTTTCTTAAAAGTCTCCATTACCTCTTCATTAATATTTAAAAAATCACACATAAAAAATGTCAGCTTACTTTTCTCATTAATAACTTCCAAAATATCTTCATTATTAATAGGCGATTCCAACATTTTATAATCATTATAATTGTTTAAACGAAAACATCTAACACATAAACTGGATTTGTCATAATGCTCAAAATGTACATACCCAACTCCACCTATATTCTTACTTTGAAGTTCAATTCCACAACCAACACACTTCTTAATCATAATAATTCCCTCTCATAAGCAGGCTCTTTTTCGCTAATTTTTTGAAGATGAAATTTTCTATAAATCTACTCACCTTAGTAATAATTATATCCTCATTACTAACTGGATTTATTAATATACTTGTCAAACCCATCCTATTAGCACCTAATATATCAGTAAGCATTTGATCACCAATACAAGCAATTTCAGTGTCCTTAAAACCATATATCTTCATTACTTTAATATATTTTTTTTTCATTGGCTTCATTGAAGAATGAGAACTATCAATATTCAAACCCTCTTTAAAAGGTCTAACTCTGTTTTTTGAACCATTAGATAGTAGCATTACTTTAAATCCCATATCTTTTAAAAACTCAATTTGATCTTTCATTTTTCTATCTGGAACACCAACATTTAATGGTGCAATTGTATTATCTAAATCAAATAATAAACATTTAATTCCATTCTTTTTTAATTTTTTATAATCTATTGTATATATACTTTTTTGATATATATCTGGCACAAATTTTTCCATATTTCTATCACCTTACTTACAATTATAACACACACCAATTACCTTTTAATACAGATTTTACCAAAAAGCTTAATAATATCTGAATATTATAAATACAATTAATTAAAGGTGAGATATTATATGTTCTTAACAATAATTAATTTAATTAAAGATATGCTATTTTTTACAGGTAGCTACTCTAATAATGTATTTCCTGATCCCCTAAACAAAGAAGAAGAAGAAAAACATATTGATTTAATGCTAAATGGCGACAAAGAATCTAGAAACAAACTCATTGAACACAATCTTCGTCTAGTTGCTCATATTGTTAAAAAATTTGAAAATAAAAACAATGACACTGATGACCTAATTAGCATTGGAACAATCGGTCTAATAAAAGGAATTGATTCATATTCTAAAAGTAAATCAACAAAAATTACGACCTATGCTGCTCGCTGCATCGAAAACGAAATATTAATGCACTTTCGCTCCAACAAAAAAAATAATAACAACGTTAGTTTAAATGATTCAATTGGATTTGACAAAGATGGCAATGAAATCAGCTTAATTGATGTACTAAAAGATACGCAACAAGACATAACAGATACTCTTCACATAAAAAATAATTTAGAATTATTAAAAAAATATTTAATTTTACTAACTCCACGTGAAAAAGACATCATCATCAAACGTTATGGTCTAGAAAATCAAGATGAGATGACCCAAAAAGAAATAGCCAAAGCCTTAGGTATTTCTAGAAGTTATGTATCAAGAATCGAAAAAAGAGCCATTGGCAGAATTTTAAAAGAATTTATTAAAAGTAACAATAACTTATAAGGATTGTCAAAAAATACGTAAATTGCCTGCCCTTTTATAACTAAACAAAGATTTAAATCGATTCCAGAAAGCAATTGTAATTATATCTGATTCATGATAATATATGCATGTAAGCAGAACTTCTGCATACAATAAAAAAGGATGTATCTAACCATTGGATATTAGGTGCATCCTCAGAAATTGTTGGAGCACACTAAACTGCAATCTTAGTACTGCATGTTAGTGTGCTCTTTTTATTTTAAAATTAATAAAAAAATTAAAATAATAAGGAGAATTATTATGGTCTTAAGAAATGTAATTTCCCTTGCCATAAATAACCACCTCCCCTCTAAATAAATAGATGGAAAGCACTTAACATTGGTTAAATACATCGATGAGTTATTATATATACATTTTTAATTATCACAAGTAGCTTCGACAATACTTACCATAATTCGATAAAAAAAGCACAAATATATTTGCACTAGTTCATTTCAATATCATCTAAATTATCAACAAGTTCTAATTGTTCTTCTATAGCTTGCTTCAATCTTCTTTTAAAAGTAGCAACTTTTCTTTTCAGGCTATCCGCTTCCATTTCAATTCGTTCAGCCTTTATAAGTGCATCATTAATTATTCGTGATGCATTTCTTTTGGCCTCATCAATCACTGTTTTCGACTCATCTCTAGCAACCCGTTTAATTTGATTAGAAGCATCTTCAGCAACCAATATTGCTCTATTTAACGTACTCTCCATATTTTGATAACGAACCAATTCGTTTTTCAATCTTTGAATTTCATTGTCTCTTTCCTTTAAATTAGAAAGCATTTTTTCATACTGATTAGTTACTTCGCTAACAAAGCCATTAACTTCAGCTTTGTCATAACCACTAAAGCTTGTATTAAACTTTCTCATAATGCCACCTCAAACTATATTCGAACTTATTTTCAAAACTATTTTACCACTCAATTTCTTCTTCGACTTCAGCTTTACCCTTACTTCCATCTTCAGTTATTTTACCCTGAACATTAACATTTTTTGGTGTACAAATGTAAATTCCAACACCAATTTTCTGCATTGTTCCACCAATCGAATAAATACATCCACTTAAGAAATCAATTATTCTTTTTGCTTGATCTGATGTTACTCTTTTTAAATTAACTATCACACTATTACGGTTTTTCAAATGATCAGCTATTTGTTGAGCTTCAGAAAATGCTCTTGGTTCTAACAAAATCATTTTATTTCCAGTTTTGTCAGCTTCTTTCAATGCATCTGCTTCACTCATTTCATAATACTCATCTTCAGTTCCAACCATTACATCTTCTTCTTCATCTTTGAAAAGATTTTTTAATTTTCCAAACGCCATTTTTATTCCTCCTATTTATTACATACTCTACTAGATAATTCTAACAAAATATTTGAGCTTTCGCAAGTAGCATATAACAAAAAAAGAAAGAAGATCAATAAAATCTTCTAAAATTTAACTTTAGTAGTCACATAGTCAACCAAATTCTCTATTTTAATATCAATTTGTTCCATTGTATCTCTATTTCTTAAGGTGACAGTTCCCCCACTTAATGTATCATCATCAATTGTAATTGCAAATGGT
>JGI994J12354_10005693_pt1 | contig 10641 bp, 7 predicted proteins | sample IntmicLarv3ML3BL_FD_12354 | JGI IMG/M metagenome (IMG submission 12354)
GTGTGCTCTTCCGATCTCTGCCAACAAATTTCACGAACTTTTTCCATTTGGTTTTCATGCGGAGTTTGCTTGATAATGTTAATTATTCCGTTATAAATCTCTTTTTCGTTTGAAGTGTTGCGTCCGAACAAATTATCTATTGTAACACCCAACGCATCGGCAATCGGGACAAATAATAATCCGTCGGGAATGCTGCTGTTGGTTTCCCATTTTGAAACGGCTTGATTCGAAACGCCGACAATTTGAGCAAGCTGTTCTTGTGTCAATCCCTTTTCAATCCGACATTTTTTTATGTTTTCACCTATGTTCATGATTGCGTTCCTCCTTGTATCGGTTTAAATAATCCGTGATATGCGTTATGATGGTTGTTTTTGCCGCATATCCATTCATGAATTAGTGTCAAAGCCGATAAAATATACCCGTTTCCGCGTGTTTTATATAATTTTGTCACGCCGTCTTTTAAAAACATTTCTTCAACATCGCATATATTAAATTTCGCGGATTGGTCTAATAAGTCTATAACGATATTTTCGTCTATTTCTATTGCCTTAGCGATGAAATCCGCTGTAAATTCGTTGGGAAATTGTTGGCTGTGCATGAGTCGGAATATTTTCATTGCATTCACATCCGATAAAAATTTTAATAAGGGTAGGTATTCATCGGCATCTTGGATCAGCCAGCCGAAATCGTCTTCGCCGCTTGCCAGCATAACCGCCATATTCGCGTATTTGTTATTTAAAAGCAATTCGAAAACTTCAGGTGTCGAAATAAGACTGCGGTTAAAATATTCGGAATAATTAAAAACTAATTTCGGATCGGGGAAATCAGGTTCATTTCTGTTTTCCCAATTGACATTGAACTGGTTCATACATCCCAGAATCACATCATGCGTCATTTGAAATGATTTTATAACAGCTTCGGATTTTGATAAATCATTATATTGTTCGAAGATCAAATCGTTTATATTTCGGTTCGAAACTTCTCTGCCGAATAATTCATTGACCGAAACGTCGTAATAATCGGCAATTTCTGTTAAATATTCTGTTTCAGGCAAAGAAAATCCTGTTTCCCATTTTGATATTGTTTTATTTGATACGCCGAGATTAGCCGCAGCTTCCTCCTGTGTCACACCTTTTTTTGTCCGTAATTCCGAAAGAATAACTGACATGTTTATTTTTTCGTTCATATCCCATATACCTTTCAATTAAATTAATTAAAACCGGTTTATGGATATATTATATTATAAACCGTGAGTAGATACAATAGAGATATAAGAGAGGTTTTCTCTTTATTGGGGAATAATATATTGTAAATCAAACTCTTGGTTTATAAAAAATCAATGAAAAGAGGAAATTGAATTGTTCAATTTCCTCTTTGTTATAAAACATATGTGTTATAAATGTATATTATAATCAAGTGCAATGGATAGTATGCGTAAAACAGCCATTTATTGAAATTTTTGAATTTGTCGTTTAAACCTCTTTTTCCGTTGTAAGTCAGCAGCAACGGAACGGCAAGCAAGATTGCGGACTGGATGAACGCTACGAAGAAAGTGTCGAAATTTATGGTATATCCTGATGAGGCGGCGTTCAGAAATTCTGATAAAAAAGTGAAGAGAACAACGCCGAAAATCCCTGAAAATGCGACTTTTTTATTATCTCTGCCAAACCAGAAAACCATTATAATTAACAGTCCTGTTAGTCCCCAGTCAGCGGTTAAAAATTCAGCTAATAGTCCGCCGACGATGAAGAAAAGCGGCTGTAACATACCGTTTACCCGGTCTTTTGTTTTATCGGCACAATAAATGCAGATCAATGCGATGAAAAAAGTCGTCATAACACCCGAACCTTCGCCGAAACAAAGATTATAAGCAAAGTGCGAAATGACGGCAAAAATACCCATTCTCAATAAATATTTTTTAAAATTTTTCGTGTGAACATAACCCTGAACGATGAAAAACGACATAATCGGCATCGTTATACGTCCGATTACACGCATCCAAATGAATTCGGGATGTTTAATCGTCACAAAATAGCCGACATGATCGATAGTCATAGCGATAACGGCGATTAATTTCAATAAAAAAGCACTCATATTTACCTATATACTTATACCACTAAAAAAGTGGACACTTTTTTAGCAGCGATTCGAAGAATCGTTGACAATGCAAGGCATTGTTGGTATTTAGCTCATAGTTAATCCACAGCGGCTTTTGCCGTTTTACAAGCGGAGCTTGTAATTGAAAATTGTGAGCAGTTTTCAAGTGGTTCAACTATAAAACGTTAAAAATTTCTTTGAGCATGTTAATTCCGACGATTTCTAAAGAAGATTTTGTATTAATTATCTTATTTTTTTGCGGAATAATACATTTTTTGAACCCTAATTTTTCAATTTCGATTAGTCTTTTTTCAATTCCCGAAACCGCACGAACTTCGCCTGCCAAGCCGACTTCGCCGATCAGAACTGTGTCGTCGGGGATAATGAAATCTTTTAAGCCCGATGCGAGCGCTGTTGCGACGGACAAATCCGCTGCGGGTTCGTCAAGTCTCAGTCCGCCGATGACATTTAGATAAGCGTCTGATGTGCCGTAAAAAAGTCCGCAGCGTTTTTCCAAGACGGCAAGAAGCAGGCATAAACGGTTATAATCAAAACCTGCCGAAACTCGACGGGGAGCAGGGAATGCTGTTTTTGTGACCAGTGCCTGAACTTCGGCGACCAGCGGACGGGAACCTTCCATAACGCAAACGGTTGAAATTCCCGAAGTGTTTTGCGGCTTGCCCTGTAAAAATAAAAGCGACGGATTTTTGACCTCTTCGAGTCCCTTTTGCGTCATTTCGAACACGCCGATTTCGTTTGTTGAACCGAATCTGTTCTTCACTGCACGTAAAATTCGGCAGTCCATCGACCGTTCGCCTTCGAAATACAGAACCGTATCGACCATATGTTCCATGACTTTCGGGCCTGCAATTGAACCTTCTTTGTTGACATGACCTACCAAAATGATCGGAATTTCCTGACCTTTTGCGATCCGCATGAATTCGCCCGTACATTCGCGAACCTGCGTAACGCTGCCCGGCGACGACGAAATATCGTCTCTCTGCATGGTTTGAATAGAGTCAATGACAACTAAATCAGGCTTTTCTGCGAAAATACATTCAGTTATATCTCCCATATTTGTTTCGCTTTTTATGAACAAATTTTCGGACAATGCTCCTAAGCGTTCCGCTCTCATGCGAATTTGTCGGGGTGATTCTTCGCCTGTTATGTATAAAATGTTCATTTTTTTGCTCAAAATGGCACACATTTGAAGTAAAATCGTCGATTTTCCGATACCCGGTTCACCGCTGACTAAAACCAACGAACCTTTAACAATACCGCCGCCTAAAACCCTGTCCAGTTCGGCGATTCCGCTCTTTGTCCGATGTTCGCCCTGCGAATCGACTTGCGTAATCCGAACGCTTTTTTCGAGATTTTTATTAAAAACAGAATCGGCTTTTTTTGCGGAAATCACTACTTTTGCTGCAATTTGCGCCTCTTCGCTTATTGTATTCCATGAATTGCAGTCGGGACATTTACCCGCCCATTTCGGCGATTCATAGCCGCATTCGCTGCACACATAAACTACTCTCGTTTTAGCCATCTGAACTCCTTTTTATAAATATGCAATCAATCATATGTTTAACTTGTATTTTTAGATTAAACATATGATTGAAACATGTAATTTTAATTTGATTAAATTCCCGTACGTAAATCTTTAACCGTATAGTTTTCCAGTTCGAAATTATAAAAATTCATCGTTGCATCACCTTTTCCGATAGGTGACTGAGCTTCAAGACCGACACTGATTGTATCATTTGCTTTAATCGAAAAATATCGGATCATGTGCCAGTTGCTTTTGTCGGGTGAATAGAACATCGAAAAGGTGTTATCCTTTCGAATCAATTGCAGCCAAACGCCCTTCCAATAGTAGTTTGCTCCGTTTGCGTCGTCGCTTACTCCGTCTTTTGTTACTACGCTGACGAGTGTGTGTGTGCCGAAATCCGTTTTTTCGAAACATAATTTAGCCCAATTGTCTTCGTCTGTCCGAATCATCAGACATGCTGCGTCCCAAACGTTTAAAAATTCGTGGTCAACGTGTGTTCGTGCTACAAAATCACCTTTGACTTCTACATACATGTAAATAGCGTTGTTCATCATATGTTTGCCCATCGGATCTTTAAAAAAGTCCGAATTCGCCATCGGAATAATACTGATACCGTCGTTTTTCGAATAAACAATCGAGGTTTCGTCATCTTCTTTTAAATTTAAAAACTTAAAATTTTGCTTTTTAAAATTTTCCAATAAATTTTTCATAAAAACTCTCGTTTCGTAATATATTTAAAATTAACCGTTTGTTTGAGTAATATGATCTAAATCATATAGCTGTGAAGTAAATAATGAGTGATATTTGCCCTTTTGTTCTAAAAGTTCGTCATGTGAACCGCTTTCGATTATTTCGCCGTTTTCGATGAACATTATCCGATCGCAGTCTTTGATTGTTGACAATCTGTGAGCGATGACAAAACTTGTTCTGCCTGTCATCAGAGCTTTTATACCGTGCTGCAGTAAACGTTCGGTTTGTGTATCGATAGTTGATGTCGCTTCGTCGAGAATGAGAATTTTCGGTTTGGAAATTAAAGTGCGGGCGAAACTTAATAACTGCCGTTGTCCTGATGATAGCGACTGTCCGCGTTCGCTGACTTCCGTTTCATATCCTGCCGGGAGATTGTCTATATATGTGTCCAGTTTTACACTTTTTGACGCTTCCAAAATTTCTTCGTCAGTTGCATCTAATTTTCCGTACCGGATATTTTCACGGATTGTGCCTGCAAAAAGGAACGTATCCTGAAGCATTATACCCATTTGCGAGCGTAAACTCGGTAACGTAAAATCTTTGATATCTTTTCCGTCGATGAGAATCTGTCCTTCGGTTATGTCATAAAAACGTGATATCAGGTTGACAATCGTCGTTTTACCAGAGCCTGTAGGCCCGACCAATGCGATGTTTTCTCCTCTTTTAACAGTGAACGAAACGTTTTTCAAAACTTTTTTATTTTCTTCGTAAGCGAACGTTACATTTTTGAATTCAACATCGCCGTCCATGAGATATTCCTGCGAACCGGGTAACGATTGAATATCAACGGGTTCATTCATTGTTTCGAAAATACGCTCAAGGTATGCTCCGATTTCGGCTAACTGACTGTATAAATCACCTATGTTTACAATTGGCATCCAGAATCTGTTGGTATAACGCGTCATTGCGAGTAAAGTTCCCAGCAAAATCGTGCCATTTCCGAGCATCAGTGCCGCCACGTAATATAATGCGCAAATGAAAGACATTGAAATGATGTCTATGCAAGAGGGAACAAGCAGCTGCCAACGTACACGTTTCATCCATGTTTGCTTGTTTTCCTTGGCAATCCGGTCGAAAATTTCCTGGTTGAATTCTTCACGGCTGAATGCCTGAGTGATACGCATTCCCATGATACTTTCGTTCAAATATGCATGATAATTAGAACTTTTGTTGTTATATGCGCGTTTCGCTTTTTGTTGTTTGGGTTTTAATATACCCACGACTAGTGCAATTAATGGAACGCCAAATACTGTAACCAACGCTAGCTGAGCGTTTATTGTGAACATAAAAATTATAATAACGGCGATGGTAAATAAATTTACGATAAAATCAACCAATCCCGATGTTAAAAATTCCGAAACCGAATTAACATAAATGACAACTCTGATTAAAATTTTTCCGTGAGGACGGCTGTCATAGTATTGAAACGGTAATTTTTGCAAATGTTTGAACAAATCACGACGCATGTCCGCTACGATATGCTGACCTGCATATACCGTAAGCATCGACCTTACAGCGTTTAAAACCGTCGTCGAAACTAAAATTCCTGCGTAAATCAAAGCTATGGTAATCATTCCCTGACTGTCGTGATTGGGGATATAAACATCCGTTACTTCTTTGACGAGTAATGGTCCGATGAGTCCGATTGCCGATGACGCTGCTGCGAAAATGAGAGCAAATGTGAGGAAAACAGCGTATTTTGCAGCATATTTTATTGCACGTGAAAATTGCGACATATTAAATTCGCTGGATAATGTTTCGTCAATATCATATTTATTTCTTGCCATTCGCCTGTACCTCCTCTTCGGAATCGGTGATATCCGCATATTCGAGATTAATGACGCCTGACTGCAAGTCATAAATATTTTTATAATAACCGTTATTTTCCAATAAATCGGCGTGTTTACCCTGTTCGGTTATATGTCCGTTTTCTAAAATTATAATATTATCGGCATAATTTACCGATGAAATACGCTGAGCGATAATAATTTGAGACATATTCGCATAATTTGTTTTGAGTGTATGCTGGATTTCGCTTTCCGTTTCCATATCCAAAGCTGACGTCGTGTCGTCGAGAATCAAGACGGGTGCTTCGACTGCAAACGCTCTTGCCAACGCCAACCGCTGCTTTTGTCCGCCTGACAGACCGACTCCGCGTTCACCGATAATTGTATCAAACCCATCGGGTGTATTCAAAATAAACGAAAAAGCCTGAGCATTTTTTGCAGCGATTTCGACCTTTTCCATGGGTATTTCGGGTGAACCGTAACATATATTGCTCTCAATCGTTTCGGAAAACAGGAACACATCCTGCGTCGAAACGGATATAAATTTACGTAATTTATGCAGATTATAGTCGCGAACATCGACTCCGTCCAGCAAAACTCTGCCGTCGGTCACGTCGTATAAACGCAAAATCAAGTTAGTGATGAAGGTTTTACCCGAACCTGTAGGCCCCATGATTGCGACTGTTTGGCCGTGTTTTATTTCAAAAGACACATCGTCGAGAATTTTTGTGTCGTCGAGTGTTAAAGTCACATGGTCGAATATTATATTTCCCTCGATTTTATCGGGGTTATAGGCGTTTTCTTTGGAAATGATTTTTGGTTCCGAATAATAAATAGGTAATATCCGTTCGACTGATGTTGTGATACGCTGCCAATCGTTAATCAAAATTCCCCACGTTTTCAACGGAGTCGTCAATGCCCACGAAAGTCCGATGGATACAGACATTTGACCGATTGTGATATCGCCGTTTATGACAAGAAGTCCGCCGATTATCAATGCACACGCCGCCATGAAAGATGCGATAAAATCTATGGGTGTACTGAAAAATACATATTTTCTGTTAGCTTTAATCTGTAGAGCAGTCAATTCGTTATTTTCAGCGTCAAATTTTTCAATTTCATAATTTTCTTTTGCATACGCTTTAACTACGCGGTTTCCTGCGATATTTTCCTGAACAACTTTATTCAAATCAGCCGTTTTTTCACGCATACGCTTATAAAACGGGCGAACTGTTTTAGCCATGAACCGATTTAATGCAAAAATTACGGGAATCCAGATAATTAAACTTAAAGTCAGCCATATATTAATAAAACATAAATAAGTAACCGCTGAAATAAACGCAACGACCGAATCAATCAAACGAACCATATAAAACGAGATGAAATACCTGACCATGTCGATATCGCCCGATATGCGTGACATGAGTTCACCCGTTTGATTGTTTTTATAAAATTGCATATCCTGAGTCTGTAATATTGCATATAATTTAGTACGCTGTTTCAAAAGCATACTTTGAGAAGTTTCATGATGAATATTTCTGATTATATAGTTAAAAATCGATTTGAAAATTTGCAAACCGAGCATTAAAGATAATATAGGTAAAATTACATCCAAAGCATCAGGCAATTCAATACTATCGATAACAGAACGTGTTAAGTCCGTTTGATAAACGTTTAAAATAGGCATGACAACGACTGAAAACAACGAAATGATGTAAATAACTTGATTCGGCCTTATGTTGTCCCAAAAAAAATGAAATGCTTTGCTGAAAGGCATTTTTTCTACATAATTGTGTGAGCCTTCATTTTGCGTCAACGAAAAACCCCCTTAAAATCATCATGAAAAACAAATGTTCATCATGTAATTTTTACTCATACTTCAATATTTATATCCGAAAATATTCGATATAAATATTATACCACAAGAAATTATAAAAGTAAAACGAATTTAATTTTTTTCACTTAAAAAAAAGAAGAAAAGAACGAACACTTTCAAGACGAATATGTTCACATTGCATAAAAAAATAAATAAATATTCTGAAAAAGGTTGACTATAAACAAAAAAAGCTATATAATTAAAATAACGGTACTATTAATTTGAACGGAGTGTATATATATGAAAAAAATATTCATTTTTTTATTGCTTATAATGGCTTTGTCACTTTTTGCCGGATGTTCGAGCGAAAATGCAGGCGAAAATTCAACCGATGAAGATAAAGAATCAACGCTTGAATATGAAGCCCGTGATTTGGGCGGAATAAAGATTCATTTTTTAACCGGCTGGAAAAACCAATTCGATCCTATTCCCGGTTATACGGAACCGGGTGACAGGCAATTGGAACGCATGAAAAATATCGAAGAAGACTATAATGTCGAGATATACGTTGAAGAAGAAACGGCTAATCACTCAAGTTTTTTGCGTTCACGCGTTGCAACGGGTATTGATATCCCCGACTTTTTCGACATTTCCGCTGTTGACGCATATGGTTATTACAAATCGGATATGTTGTACGCATATGATGACATGCCCGAAATTGATTTGACAAACAGCAAATGGGGGCCTAAAGATTTCATCCAATACGGAAATTTTAACGGAAATCAATACGGAATTTTCCCGTACGACTGGGAAAATATGCCCGAATACGCAGGTGTAATTTTGTTCAACAGAGAATTTATGCTGGAATTGGGTCTTGATTTCAATCCGTATGAAATGCAGGAAAACAAAAACTGGACATGGGATAGTTTTTATGATTTATTGCAACCGTGTTCCTCGCCGACGGACAAAAGTTATCTGGCGTTGGGAATTCACGTAGGTTTCGACATGTTGATGAAATCGGTGATTATGTCCAATAACGTAAATATTATAACAAAAGTAAACGATAAATATGTGTTCAATTTAAATAATAACGACGCATACGATGCAATGGAATATGCGAATAAAATAAAAAATTCAGGATATGCGAAAACGTTGTCACCCGAAGATTATGTTGCGAAGAAAAGCGTATTTTTAGCGTGCGAATCGTGGGTCGGAACGCATACGGATGAATGGATGAATAATAAATATCCTGCGTTTAATATGAAAGACTACGGAATCATGCCGTTTCCGAGCGGACCGAAAGCAACTTCGAATACCGTCAGCGCATTCGTTCACATGGGCAGACGTTTAATTTGGCAAAGCTCACATGCGGAAAACGATAAAGCCGATGTGGCGTTAGTTATGAACGTTTTATTCGAGCCGTTGGACGGAAGCTTGAAGTCATCGTGGAAAACATATGCGGATAAACAGGTTATTCATCATAAAGAAGGATTTGCAAATTTTGAATATATGGCTGAAAATTGCAATTACGATTATTCTGTGCAGTTGAATAAAGTGAATACTAAATTAAATAACGCTTTAATCGCTATTTATAATGGTTCAAAAACACCGACTGCAGGCATTGAAGCGTTGGTTGACGCAATTCAGCAGGAAATTGATATAGAGATGAATGGAGTTGGATAAATAGGTTTTGCATTTCAATTTATTTCATAAAAATTAATCTATAATCGTCGAAGTATTATGCTCGCCGGACAATTGTAAAATCATCGCATTTATGCGAATTCGGGCGTGGGTAACGCAGACTGAATTTTAAAGGGTTGATTAAGCAAAAACGCAGCCAAACATAGGTTAAAATCAAGTACTAAGATAAAATGCGAGCAAAAATCGTAAATTTTTCCGAAAAAAATCGTGCCACCCAATTCAACCTGCGGGTTGAAATTGGATGACCGATTTTTTCGTTTATATTTATACTAATACCACTTAAAAAGTGAGACACTTTTTAAGCAACGATTCTTTGAATCGTTGACAATGCCCAAGCATTGTTGGTATGTAGTTCATCGTTAATCCACAGCGGCTTTAGCCGCTTTACAAGTTTCGCTTGTAATTGAAAACTGTACAGTTTTCAAAGTGGTTTAACTATATATTTGGAACTAATTAAATAAATCCTTTACTTTACCCCAAAATGACTTATTCTTTTCGTACGTCTGCTTTCCGTCGCTCGTATCAAATTCCCTGAGGATGTCTTTCTGCTTGGAACTCAGGTTTTTCGGAATTTCCACGGCGATTTTGATGTACATATTTCCGCGTCCTTTTGAATTTAAGTACGGAACACCTTTGCCTTTGAAATTTATCGTCGTTCCGTGCTGCGTTCCTTCGGGAATCTTATATGAAATCTTCTCTTCATCGATAGTCGGGAGTTGTACTTCGTCGCCCAAACATGCCTGAATGAACGTAATAGGCACATCGCAGTATATATCAAAATCTTTTCTCTCAAAAATCGGATGTGCTTTCACCCGAATCTGTATGTTTAAATTACCCGTTTGTCCGCCTTTTTTACCGTGTCCGCCTTCGCCGCGAACGGAAATTGTCTGCCCGTGTGCTATACCTGCGGGAATATTAACCGTAATCGCACGGTCTTTGCGTAC
>JGI994J12354_10005694_pt1 | contig 10641 bp, 6 predicted proteins | sample IntmicLarv3ML3BL_FD_12354 | JGI IMG/M metagenome (IMG submission 12354)
AAATCTGTTTCCGCCAACGCCGTTTATGATTCCTGCATGTACCGGCCACCCCAATTCTGAATCAGCCCAGTGCCCACCGACATCTGTGAAACTATGGTTGTAGCCTGTTGTTTTCACTCCAAGCACATTAGCAACACGAGTTAACAACGCTGCAACATGCGCGCGTGTCAATGTGCCATCCGGCTCAAATTTACCGTTACCAACGCCGTTGATAATGCCAAGTGCGTTAGCTGCAAGAACAGCCTTGTCGTTCGTATCTGTGAAGGCATTATTATTAATTTGCACGCCTTTTGTCTCCATAAAATCTTCGATTGACTGTCCAGTACTCTTTTCAATAAGGTTTATGAACATCTGTGCCACGCTTCCTCTGGGAAGAGAACTCTGGTAGTTTTTCTGTAGATTTTCAGGAACCAGAGCTGCACTGATTGCGGCATTAATTTCATCAACTGCCCAATCAGACGGTGTATCTGGCTGCACTGACGAACCTTCTTTTGAAAACTCAGACAGAGATTTCCATATTAGGACAGCATCAGGCTCGTTAGGATTTGTTCCAGATTCTGATAGTACATGTTTGGTATTTTGCTCGTACTCTATTTCGCTCGAATAAACTATATTAGCAGTGTCATTTCTATCATACTTCCAGGTGTCTTCATACCAAATTGTACCTGAATTTATAGATGATCCTGTTGTAAAAGAAGCTGAATGTATACTTAAACTCCTGTCTATTTGCTGCATCATACAACAAAAATCCATTATTACGCTCCCGTTGTTGTAGGAATAAATATCATAGACTGTACCATCTTCGCCGCCAATAATTAACTCTGGGGTTCCATTGTTGTTAAAGTCATGCAATGCATATCTTAATTCACTGCCATCCCTATGGTATCTTGTAAAATCACCACCTATGTTTTCTCCGCGATTCTCTATCTCACGATAATTCTTAGTTTGAAATGCATTTATATATATTGTGTAAGTCTTATGCCACTCTGACTGCTCATTTGCTGCTGATACTTTCGTAATAACATGCGCTGAGAACACTAGCACCAGCACCAAATACAGCGTCACTGCTCTCTTCAAAAAACTTGTTCTCGCCATCTTTTTTTCCNCCTATTATTTGTTGAAGCAACNTTCTCAGATTTTTTAACTATTCATACGACTGTATNAAATCGATATTAATCTGCTCAACCTCGGATAGTTGAAGCTCTGTACCCAATGGAAGTTTTGTGATTTCATGATACCAAGTCTTTGAGTTGAAATATGCTTGCAGTTTTTCATCTTTGAACTGCCTTCCATGACGGGCGTATATCTCATTTCTAGCCAGCCGGAGTTCTTCTTTAGATAGGCCGCTAATATCCGCATAAACTAGCCGACGAGTCCCGCTGTCGGATATAATAAAATCATTATCCATTACTCCTGATAGTGGTATGGATTGTTCGCTGTGTGACAGGAGTAACATTGCCTCACTGTAACCAATTGCTTTTGGAGAAAGCACTTCATCCAATCCTATTAGTAGACTTCCATTGTCAAATAAGGTATTTATTTCGCTGTAAAACTCTTCCTTTGTCACCTCTTGGTTTCGAATTTCAAAGTAGCCTTTTGGGGAAGCTGCGCCAGAATAACTCTCATTCATATAATCATCATAGACCATTTCATCGCTTACACCCAATGCACCATTTTCATAAACATATTTCTCATATTTGCCAAAATCATGCGCCGGGCCGTCTGCAGAGGCACTATGACGTATCCAGAACTCATTATTGGAGGACAATAAAATAGCGAAACTCACATTCGCCAATATATCAATTTCCTCAGATATTAGGAGAACTCGTGCAGCTCCATCATATGTGTAAACATATAAATCTCCAGACATATTATCTGACGCATAGATCCCAATGAACAACAATTCAGGCGTTTCATCGCCGCAAATATCAGCAATTACAATATTAGAAAGCTTGCTTCCGTGTGCCCATTTTTCCCAATTATAATACCTATCTATGGCATCTTTATTTGCGGTCAAGATCTCTGCATATGCCGAATTCCAAGCTTCATTGCTCTCTACAATTTCAGGTGTGGCAATCAGGGTGCTTTCTATATGTTCTGGCACTTGATTCTCTTCCGTATCAGTTTGATTACCAGCATTTGAATCATGTACATTAGTTGCTTTCGGAGATATCGTTACTACTGGGCTATTCTGCTGGTTTCTGCCTGAAATCAGCTTACCAATAGTCATCCCGACAACGATTAGTAATGTGAATGCAGCCATATACACAACAACTTTTTTTGAGTGTGAAAATGAGTGTCCTTTTCTAATACTAGATCTGTCGCTTTGTATAGCTCCGCAATTCGTACAAGCTCCATCAGATATATCCACTGATTTACCACACTTATCACATGTCAATGTCCTCACCCCTTTTTAGCACGTGATTAGCCTAAGACATTACAAGTTCTGAAGCACCTCCAGCAAGGGGCGCTCTGCGCATCGTCATATTTGTGCCTGCAAATGCTTCAAAATATATGTGGTTTTTTGTAATCGATATGCTTCTTGGGTCATCCGAGCATACTTCTTGCTGACCTGTACCATCTGTTCTGATTCTGCTTATCTCATTAACGATAACAGTGTTTTCAGCTGCGTAATCCATATAAACGCAATCCTGAAAATATATCCAGCCGTCTATTTCATTTGCCAGCCATCCATCTCCCGGCAAGATAGTTTCTACACGTCCAGTGGCGTAGTTTATTCGCTGAATACCAGTGCAGGATATATCTCCATAGAATTCATTATAGTAAAATCCATCTTCTCCACATGTGATTTCGTAAATATAACTATATTCATTTTGTCCTAGCACAACACCAGCTGCACTGACCTTTTCCTCTGTCAGAGCTTCGAGATTCTTGCGGTATACAATCCCCTCAGGTGTGACATNGTAAATCCAACCATTTTTGTAGCTGTATTTTAGATTCTCTCTTNCCATCACATCATACAACCCGGAGTTTCCCTTTATTGTGAGGCGATTCCCTCCATCCGGGTTGACTCTTATAATGTTTCCTCCAGAATCTTGGCCTATGATGTATTTATCAGTTACTGTGATGTTAAAAAGATCCGCATCTAATAGAGAATAACCACTTCCGTCCAGTTTAATTTTGTATGTACTCCCGACCCTTTTGTAGTCATTACCAAAATAAACACTCGTAAAGTAAAGCTGTTGCTCCATAGCATTTAAGCTTCTGATGTTGACTTCTCCAGATGGAACTTCAAAAATTCGCTCAGAACTACCGCCGCTTGAAGGTGTGCGGTAAATGCCTGTGTCATGGACATAAAATACCCAGTTGTCATATTCACAAACCACGCCGCCATTTGAGAGGTTACCAGCAGTATTGCCAACTTTTCGTGTTTCAATCTCAGGCGATGCTCCAGACAGCGGTACAATTGCTCGATATGCAGCAATAATAACTTGCTCTGTTGTTAATGGGCTATCCGGTTCAAATCTGTTTCCGCCAACGCCGTTTATGATTCCTGCATGTACCGGCCACCCCAATTCTGAATCAGCCCAGTGCCCACCGACATCTGTGAAACTATGGTTGTAGCCCGTTGTTTTCACTCCAAGTACATTAGCAACACGAGTTAACAACGCTGCAACATGCGCACGTGTCAGTGTGCCATCCGGCTCAAATTTACCGTTACCAACGCCGTTGATAATGCCAAGTGCGTTAGCTGCAAGAACGGCTTCATCATTAGTGTCCGTGAACGCGTTTTTATTAATTGTTACACCTTTGGAAGCAAGAAACTGGTTAATAGGCATTTCAGAGACTTTCTCAATAAGGTTAATGAACATCTGTGCGACATTACCGCGAGATAGAGAGTTCTGATAGTTCCTCTGCAGATGTGCAGGAACTATCCTGGTCTCAATAGCTGCGTTTATTTCCCCAACTGCCCATGTAGATGGCTTGTCCACAGCGAGAGACTGGTCAATCGTGAATTTGAATCCGTTCTCTTTGGCGTATCTTTCTGCTGCAGAACCTGCGGCACCGGTTATCTCAATCCTGTCTATTTTATATTCATAACTCTCTTCTGCAACATATCCATTCCAACTAAAACCAATTGCTCTATCACCAATTGTCGTGACGCTGGAAGGAATTTCATATTTTGTTAAACCCTCGCACGAATAGAATGCACATTTCTTGATTTCAACAACACTATCAGGGATATTCATTGTCCATTCATTAAATCGATCAGACTTTCCCTCTCCCCAGCTATAGGCATTAAATGCGTATTCACCTATAATTTTCACCCCGTTGGGTATTGAAATGTGGTCACCGTTTTTGATTCGAGCATTATAACTGACCAGAGTTCCATCCTTGATATTAAACGGGGATGCGGCACTGGCGAATTTCTCTGTGGGAATTAAGTAACCACAGGTAATAAGCATCAGCGCCATAATAAAGATGCGTTTTTTCATAATCGTTCCTCCTTATTATATTTTCATGCTAACACAGTCTGTTTTAATAGGCCAGTCGCTTCGAGGGAGAAATCATAATTATTGCGCCAAGCTTGGCAACGCTCTATACACCGCCGCAATCACCTGTTCATTTGTAAGAGGTCCATCCGGCTCAAATCTGTTGCCACCAACACCATTTATGATTCCTGCATGTACCGGCCATCCCAACTCAGAATCAGCCCAATGTCCACCGACATCAGTGAAATTGTGAGTGTATCCTTCTGTACTAATACCGAGCACATTAGCAACCCGAGTTAACAGTGCTGCAACATGCGCGCGTGTCAGTGTGCCATCCGGCTCGAATCTTCCGCCGCCTATGCCGTTAATAATACCAAGTGCATTGGCGGCAAGGACGGCCTTGTCATTCGTATCTGTGAAGGCATTGATATTTATTTGCACGCCTTTTGCCTCCATGACGTCTTCAATTGACTGTCCGGTGCACGTTTCAATAAGATTAATAAACATCTGTGCCACACTGCCTCGAGGAAGAGAACTCTGGTAGTTCTTCTGCAGGTTTTCAGGTACTAGACCTGCACTGATTGCGGAGGCGACTTCGCCTTTCGCCCATTCAGATGGGGTATTAGTGATGGGTGTTTTTCCGCTTTGGTCGGTGAGTGTTTTCCATCCAGATAATTCAATAAGTGGCGCATCAAGGTTTGTTCTTTTGTACGATTCGCCATCCGCCTCACTCATTTCTTTTTTTCTGCCGTCTGGAGTAGTGATTATGTATTTCAATGAGTAGCTGTAATCATACTCATAGGTCACATCAGTAACTTCAGCGCTAATGCCGTCCGAAGCAATCCGAACATAACTGATACCCCCAGAAGAGGCTGAGGACGAACCGCCGCCGAACATGTATCCACGCTCATTGATTCCTTCAAAATGGTCGCGGTAGCCACCCCATTGAGCGAGCAACACATTTTTTGTTCCATCAAGAGTATAGATGAATGCCGCGCCCCCTTCTGTGGTCAATATTAGCTCACTAACTCCGTTTTGGTCTATATCATAGAAGGTATATTTGCATTCGGAAATGTCATCAGTTGGATAACTATTCCCGCCAATTATGCTTATTGACCCATCACGTATTCCACGCCGTACGGCCTCGAATGTTTGGGCATATGCGGCTTCGCCGAAATCTGCTGCCAGTGTTGTGGTAGACAGTAGTGAAGTATGCGAGAATATTGCAAGAAAAGCTATTATAATACAAATGGTAAGCTTACGTGAGTTCCTGTTTCTCATTTTATTGTTCTCCCTTAAATTTTTAGTACTAGACCAAAACCAATTCTTAGTTTTGCTGGAATAATGATATAATCAAAGGGTCTTATCTTTACAATACAAGTCAGAAGCTCAACGAGCGGTTCGCCGATAATGAACGGCACCGCATAAGCATACGGCGTAAGCTGACTTGTGAACGGAGATAAGACACCTTGCGGTGTCGTTTTTTACAATTAAAAGCCGCGGAAAGACTCAGGAGGATGGAAAAGAACAAGTCAAAAAAGGCTGCAACTATATTAGCTGTAACGTTAGTGAAAACAGGGATAATTGGATTTTGCATTTATATGCTGCTTAAATATACATATTGGAATAGTACTGTGGCATGGGTAATGGCATTACTTGTGGGCATCGCATTATTTTCCATAGCAGATTTTTATATAGCAATTCAATTAGCAACACGACTTACGAGGAATCCACAGGCTTCTGGGTTTAAATTAAGCATTAAAGATTCACTTGCTATCAATTCCGGAATGCTGGTAACTGCGATTCTTGCGGTCACATATGTTTTCGTGTTTGATCCTAAAGTGTTTTCTGGACCCGACCTTGGTTTTTCGAATATTATGATGCAGCTTGCATTAATTATTCTGCCCGTCATTGCAGGAACAATTCTCGCAAACATTATAACCATGACCATTTTTGTATTCAGCAGAAAGATTATTAAGATATTTTCCATTTCTCAAAACGGGAAATATTAGCGACGCGTATAAAAGGTGATGATCACGGGGTAAAATCTATAATTGCAAGTGAGGTCTATGATGAGGATGGAGGCATCTGTTCATCATAGACCTCATTACGCTTATTCTATACCTTAATATAATTCACCAGCAATTTGGTTGCCTCTGCGCGAGTTACAATGCCTTTGGGTACTATGGTAGTCAAAGTACGTCCCCTAATAATTTCTTCCGCTACTGCCCATTGAATAGCCGTTAGCGCCCAGCCTGAAATTTGGTTAGCGTCCGAATATGTTGCCAAATCATTTGTCAGGCTAATATTTTGCTTTTTGAATTTAGCGTAATTGTAAAGAGTGAGTACCATTTGCTCACGGGTCATAATATCAGTAGGTCCAAAGTAGCCATTACCGTAGCCTGAGACAATGTTTTCACTTGCAGCCCAAATTATTGCGTCCGTGTACCAAAGATTTTCAGAAACATCGGAAAATGGATTGGATTTGCCTAATGCTTCTGGTTCACCGCAAATACGCCAAAGCACTGTGATAAACATAGCGCGTGTCATTGGTTCATTGGGACTAAAGGTCACATCGCTCGTACCTTTGATGAGATTATTTGCATAAGCAAAGACTACATCATCGTAAAACCAGTCGTTCTCACTTACATCTGCAAATGGATTTATATAATCAGGTGCCGGGTTTGTAGGGGCATCCGTCACTGGTGGTCGTGCTATGTGTGGTACAGATGGTTTACTATCGTCCTTGGATGGCGGCTTAGTTGGGGTAGTTTCAAGAGAAATTTCGGTCCCATCTACTTGGATTTCGGCAGTTGGAATATCTTGACTGTCCAGCACAAATAATTGAGTATCTGATATGGTCGTTTCGCCTCCAACCTGGCTAAACATGGTTTTACCAACAGATAACTCGACATTGGCAAAACATTTTTCTTCTATAAAATCCTCATCTGAGACGAACGATTGCGCGGTCATGTACATGATACCTTCATCTGTGCCTGTCAGTCTTATAATATACGCTTCGTTACTTGGCATCAGGAGATATTTCTCATCACCCACAACATATGCATCAAACGTTTTCGCTCCATCATCAACTACATTATTTTTTATAGAGCCCATAAGCCGCCCATCTGCATCAAATATCTCGACATCTACCGGACATTGTATTCCATAACGAGTATATCTGCTACTTAAAGCGCCCGTCTCGCCGCTCTTAATTGCCATAATGTATCCAGGCATCACATGGTTGTCAAAATGAAACGTATGGTCGCCAGGGTAATCCAAGGGATAGTCATGACTGAAATATTGCATTGTCCCAAATTTTTCGGCAGTTATTTTCCCTTTAAGCGGCTTTCCTGCTCCATATGAATTACCAAAATCATCATAGTGATTAAAAATATTGTTGATATAACGGAAACCATGATTATTTCGAGGCACAGTATTAATCGAATTAAGCGCACCAAATGTAAATGCGTACACATCGCTCGTACGAATAACATTTTTCAAATCCAGCTGAATACTATCCAGCCCAAACCTCGCCGCAAACAAATTTGCGGCAGCACCGCCCAAGCTATGCCCACCTACCAATCATTGTAGTCCCTGGCATACTTGTTTACATAGTCAACGAAGGCATTCCAAACCTTGGCATAGTAATCGTAGAAATAATCATATGCAGTATAGCTCCAAAAATCTTTATTCGCTGTTGCAAACCAATCTCCTGATAATTCGAGGAAGGATTTCGATCCGCGCAAAATGACTGCGATCAGCATCTGCTTCTTGCCATCTACAGTAATTTCTTTTGAGGCGATAGAAAAGCAATGTTCATTAGATGTGTTTCCGTTATCGGAAGTCGTATAATTATAATATTTGTCGTTATTAAGTCCAAGTTTGGCGTATGAACCATTACTGCCTCGCATATATTCGGCGTTATCCGATGCCGTAGCAGTCAACGCGCCTGCGACTAAGGCAAGATCTGGGTTATACTGTGCAGAATGAGACTCAAACAAGGAATCAGGGAAAGATACAGATACTGAGCCGTCTCCGTCATGTCTGTGTGGGTAAAAAACCTCTACTCTGGTGTCATTATATTCTCCTCGAGTAATTGTCACTAGATAGGTCAAGGTATCAAACCCAGGCGCAGCCAATTCAATAAATGCTGTATTTTCACCCGTTAATAACGGAAGCTTTTTGTCCGTAAGTTCAACATAATTATTTTGATTATCAAGCGACATTAGCTTCCATGTCGCATCTGTTATGGACGGTTGGATATTAATCAATTGCGAAGTAACGCTGTTGCCTACCATCGCTGTTATAGTACCGTCAATTCCACCGGGCTGAGATTGGTTAGAAAGCTTTGCATTTGTTGGCGATACCACACGCTGTATTTTCAATGTCCCATCATCGTCAATGAGCGCTCCCGCTGGCGGCAAACCTCTAATCTGTGGGTGCAGATATCCATCCACCATCTCCCACACTGTGTCAAAATCAAATCCGAGATAATTCTCTGCAAGCGTCATTTCTTCAGCGCTAAGTTGCGTACCGTATTCGCTGCCATATAGGTTCGGGCAATAGCAACTACGTATAGTAGAGCGTGAAGACCCGTAACCGGAGATCCCGCCAATGAAAGCCTCGGAATCTTTATGACTAGCCGAAGCGATCACGGCCCCTGCATTATAGCAATTATTTATGCTGCCATTTGATGCCTTGCCGCAAAGCCCGCCTGCGTAAGCATCAGCATTATAAGGACCACCGTCAGTAGAAGCAATTATTTCCCCCGTATTAAAACAATTAGCAATGATATCATCTGAGAAGATACCGCAAATCCCTCCCGCACAAACCTCAGCGTCACTAGAAGAAGCGGTCACATTCCCCGTATTGTAACAGTTGCTGATGGGAACTGCAGCTTCAGAAAGCATGAAATAACCGCAAATACCGCCCGCATAAGCATAATAGGAAGACGTTTCACCAGCCGCCGAAGCGCTGACGGTTCCTGTGTTATAGCAATTGCTGATGGTGCCAGATACGACAGATAGATCTGAAGAGTTGTCTATGGAGAGACCACAAATCCCCCCAACGTAGGCTTTACCCGTGCTTCTAGACGACCGAGCCTCGACAGCCAAAGCTCCCGTATTGTAGCAATTGCTGATGGCGGTAGAGATAGACAATCCACAAACCCCTCCGGCGTAGGCGCTTCGAGCATAAAATTGCGAATACCTTGAAATGTTAATATTTGTGTTTTCCATCCCTATGTTTTTAATCGTTGCGTAATCAGCTTCCCTGAACAAACCTCCATACTCATGATCGCCAGTAATGGTCAAATTGCTAATCACATAACCTTGACCGTCAAAAATCCCTGTAAATGGTTGTCCATGAGTACCGATAGGTGTCCACGCTGCGCCACCTAAATCTATATCAGTCGTCAAGTGAAAATTTCCACTTAAATTTTCCTTAATTGACTCCAACTCTGCTCTTGTAGATATCGGAATTGACCCAGCCACAGGTGTCTCAATCGGCGCAAGGAATTTGCCGTTGCTTCCATAACCTCCGGTCACCTCTCCAGCCGCCATTGCTGGTGTCTCTATTACACCAAGTGGCATTAAGCTAATCACCAATAGAATTGCTAAGGCAAAAGAGATCGCTTTTTTAAAGTGGTATTTCAAGAGAAACCCCTCCCGTTATTAAAGTTGAATTTAAAACAAAAGACCAGAAAACTATGGTTCAAATATTTACACGCTTCCATCCCTCTATCCACATCGCAAAATATGATTTCTAGTAGATAGAGGGATAAGTTTCCAGATTCAATTTCCGCTTTGGCTAATCTGAGATGTGGCAACCAGTATATAGTTAGTTTGTTGCTACAGTTAACTATTTTGATAAAATCTGCATTGCACGATACGTAGCGGCAATAACTTGCTCTGTTGTCAGATATGTATCTGGCTCAAATCTATTGCCTCCAACGCCTTTTATAATACCCACATGTACAGACCAGCCAAGTTCCGCATCAACCCAGTGCCCGGTTACATCATTGAAACTGTGCGTATATCCTGCCGTATCAATACCCAATATGTTTGCTATGCGGTTGAGAATGGCAGCTACATGTGCACGTGTAAATGTGCCGTCCGGTTCAAATTTGCCGTCGCCTACTCCCTTAATAATCCCTAAAGCATTTGCCGCAAGCACAGCTTTATCA
>JGI994J12354_10005695_pt1 | contig 10639 bp, 8 predicted proteins | sample IntmicLarv3ML3BL_FD_12354 | JGI IMG/M metagenome (IMG submission 12354)
CGTGACGCTTTGTGTTATTTTTTGTTAGGTCGTTTTAGGTGATTTGCAGTACAATTGCAGTACGGCGAGGCAAGAAGCCTGTGATATCAATGGTTGCACCTGCCCAATAAATCCTGGGGGTCAAGAGGCCGCAGGTTCAAGTCCTGTCACTCGGACCAGTTGAAGTGTCCTTATAGGATTTGAGAGGTTCACCCCTCTCAATCCTATAAGGGCACTTTTGCATTTGGGGGTAGCTCATCATTACAGGCAAAGGGCCACTCCCTTGCGGGTCTGTATATTTATACTCGGCATGGGGAACAGGTCGGTCGGGATGTCGAATGTCCCCACGCAGTTATAGTGAATGATAATCTTCTGCCGCTTGATGTTGGTTTCCTTTTGAGCGTGGTAAACCTCAATGTAATCAATCAATTCATTCACGACTTTCTGGTTGAGCGCCTCAATGTTCATATAGTACCGAACAGTATCCACAAATGCCTCGGTCGTCCACTGGCGGGAACGGGCGTCCAGCAATTCGGCGCGGACTATCTTGATGCGCTGGCCCAAATCGTGTTGCTCAAGCTCGTACTTGCTCGACATCTTGGCAAACCGCTCTTCTGTGATTTTCCCCGAGCCGCTGTCTTCATAAAGCCGCTCGTAGATGCTGTCGAGCGCTTTATCCCTGGCTATCAAGCCCTGCAACTCCTTCTCCTTGGCCCGCTTCTCGCGCTCAAGCTCCACCTGGGAATTGCCGATGACCGCCCGCAAAAAGGCGTCCTCGTGATGCTGTGCGAAGGCCATCAGGCGTTGCAGCTCTCCCAACACAACCTGTTCCAGATAATCGAGCCGGATGTAGTGGGTGCTGTCGCAGGTCTTGTGCAGGGTGTTGTTGTTGGCGCAATTGAAGTAACGAATTGAGCGATTCTTTTGATTGAAATGCAAATTGAGGTTCCCGCCGCAATCGGCACAAACCAGCTTTCCCGAAAAGATACTCTTCTCACCATCATCGGTGGTGCGTTTCCGAACACGCCGTTTTTTGTTCTGAACCTTCTCCCAAGTGGCCCGGCTGACAACAGCCTCATGGACACCCTTGAAAATGGCCCGGTCTTGCTCGGGCGTGACCAGCCGCTTCTTTTGATGAAAGGACTTCTGGTAGGTCTTGAAGTTAATCACATCACCGCAATACTCCTGGAGGTTGAGGGTTTTCTGGACGGTTGAATGCCTCCATTCACAGGAAATGCGAGCCTCATCCTTCTTGACACTCGGGCGGGAGATACCCTTGCTGCTCCAATAAGAAGTGGGCGTGAGCACCTTGTCCTCGGATAGAATCCGAGCGATTTGTCCGATGCCATGGCCCCGGAGTGTGAGGTCAAAGATGCGGCGCACATGAGCGGCGGCTTCTTCGTCCACAATCCACCGTTTGGGATTGTCGGGGTCTTTCGTGTAGCCATAGGGTGGCGGGGACAACGGCTCCCCGGAACCGCCTTTGACCTTGTTGCTGATGCGTCGCTTTTTAGAGATATCCTTGGCGTACCACTCATTCATGATGTTGCGGAAGGGGGCAAGCTCAGTTACGACTTGTCAAGGATTATTTTAACATTCGCGTTGAAAAAAGTTTTTGCGACGGATACAACAACGGCTATATGCCTATAAATACTGTTATTTCTCATAAGACAGCATAATTCTCAAAACAGCTAATAGTTCTTCAAAGCACTTGAAATTCCGATAAAATCTGTTATACTATATCGTGTATGAGTTTGTGCAGATAAAGGAGTGGTGATTGGTGGGCGATGAAATACTAACCGTCAAACAGACGGCGGAGTACCTAAAGCTGTCAAACAGGTCCATTCATAAGCTAATACTTGACAAAAAACTTCTCGCTTCACAAATAGGACCACGTTCGTGGCGTATAAAGAAATCGGATATTGATGCATTTTTGCGAGCAACAACAAATTACTCTAAGGGGGATATTGATTATGGCAACGGCGGAGAGAAAGATAATCGTAATCCCTGAAGGGAAAGTCTGTGACTATGTTGACGGAAAATTCCGTAATGACACGCCGGAAGAATACGTCCGTCAAACCATTGAAAAGCGCCTTATTATCGAACACAAATACTCCCCCAAACAAGTGAAAATAGAATACATCGTTCAATTGGGGTCGAGTAAGAAAAGAGCAGATATTGTAATCTTCGACAAAGATTGCACCGATTTTAAGCAAGAACATATCCATATAATAATTGAATGCAAAAAGGAAACTGTTGAACCAAGCAGTGCAAAAGATGGTATAAGTCAATTGAAGTCATATATGTCCGCGTGTATAAACTGTGAGTGGGGCATGTGGACAAACGGCAAACAAAAAGAAGTTTTTCGCAAAGTCCATAATGAGCAAGGCCAAATATTATTCGAGGATTTTAATGATATACCATCTGCCGATGGAAATCTTGATGACATTGACCGCCCCAAGCGTCCAACTCTTAAAAACGCCTCGGATGATAACTTGTTGTTCGTATTCAAGACGTGCCACAATCACATTTATGTAAATGACGGATTGCAGAAGCAACCCGCTTTTTTCGAGTTGCTAAAAGTGATTTTCTGCAAAATTGAGGATGAGCGTAATATCCCAAAATCGCTTGAGTTTTATACCACATCAAAAGAGCGCAACAACCCGGATGGACAGTTGACTGTAAAAAAGCGCATTTCACAAATCTTTTCTCAGGTAAAGAAAAAGCACGGTAAAATATTTGAAGCGAATGACGAGATTTTGCTTGCACCACGCAGCCTTGCGTACATTGTCAGTGAGCTACAAAAATATAGCCTTCTTAATACAAACATCGACATTAAGGGAAAGGCATATGAAGAAATTGTAGGTGCGAATCTTCGCGGCGACAGGGGCGAATTTTTCACACCGCGTAACATCATGAAAATGGTTGTTGAAATGATAAATCCGACCATAAACGAAAAGGTACTGGATAGTTCATGCGGCACCGGAGGCTTTCTTGTAAACGCCATGACCCACGTCATCGATGCACTGGAGGTTCAGTTTTCTGACGAGATAGGTACAACAAGAGATCAATGGGACGGAGATATGCTCAGAGTTTTCCGTGACAAGGTATCCGATATGGCCAAGACAAACTTTTTCGGCTTTGATATCAATCCTGATCTTGTGAAGGCCACAAAGATGAACATGGTAATGAACAACGACGGTAGTGGAAATATTTTACAAACAAATTCGCTTTTACCTCCACACGAATGGACAGATGATTACAAAGCCAAACTCAGTGACGCTCTAGGCATAGAAAAATCTTCCATCAGAAATCATAATACCATCGAATTCTTTGATGTTATCATTACCAATCCGCCATTTGGAAGCAAGATACCTATAAAAGATGAAAATATACTAAAACAGTTTGCACTTGCACACATATGGGAAGATAAAGCTAAAACTGGCACATGGACAAAGACCGATCGCTTGCAATCCTCCGTCCCGCCAGAAATCCTGTTTATCGAACGTTGCATCCAGTTGCTTGTACCAGGTGGGCGCTTAGGAATTGTCCTGCCGGATTCAATATTGGGTTCACCGGGATTAGGATACATCCGCGAGTGGCTTATTCAGAACACGCGCATTATCGCCAGTCTCGACTTGCATGTTGATACATTTCAGCCACGCAACGGGACGCAGACATCTGTTTTATTCTTGCAAAAGAAAACAAAAGAACAGAAGGACAACGAAGAAAAAACTGGCGTCATGTCAGATTACAACATCTTTATGGCTATGCTCGAAAAAGTTGGACACGACAAACGGGGAAATCCGCTATTCAAGCGTGATATGGCGGGGAATGAAATTCTTGTCCCCGACCCCAATAATGTTTGGATATTAGGTGATACCGCTGATGGTGATACCACTGCGGCGTTGGAGCGCAAAACAAAGCTGCTTGACGACCAAACCCCCGAAGTTCCGGGAATCTTCGCCCAATGGAAAAAACAGGAGGGTATTGTATGGTAGCCTCTACGTTGGCGTTAAAACAAGAATATCAGCAGGATGTTGATTTTGATGTACTTCCACAAGACGAGGTAAAGTGGTGTACCGTCTCACTTTCTGATGTTATCAATGCGAACAAACGCTTGGAAGCTGTTGTCTTTGAAGTGGAAGGCAAACATGCGCGAGAAGTCATTGCCAATTGCAAATGGGAAAGCGTCCCTTTGTACGGAACTGAGGGATTGACCACAGCTTATACGAGTGGCAGATTCAAAAGAATATGGCTTGAATCATCGGATTTACCGATTTATCAGCCATCATCTATAACTGACATAAAACTACGCCTGATGGTTATTTGTCTGCGGCAACAAAAGTCAACATCGATGCGTTGCGCGTTCACAAAGGACAAATTCTTTTAACCTGCTCAGGAACGATTGGTAAAGTATCTCTTGTGTCAGATACCCTTGACAACAAAATATTTAGTCACGATCTCATTAGAGTGGATGCTAAAGAAGCTGAGGATATTGGCTTCATTTATGCATATTTGCGTTCAAATATTGGCAACACTATTCTCCAAACAAATCGTTATGGTTCAGTAATTCAACACATCGAACCCGCGCACCTTGCCGAAGTACCGATACCGAATCCGCCAGGAACGATTAAAGCGCAGATCAATGAACTTGTCATGCGCTCTTTTTCGCTACGCGATGAATCCAACAATTTGATAGACCAGGCAACAGCTTTGTTGGTAGATGCCTTAAAACTACCACCTATTAGCGATTTTTCAGTTAGCCGGTTTAACGCTAATTCTGATGTGAATAATTACAATGTAAAACTTTCCGAATTGTCCGGACGTATAGACGGTTCGTACCACGTACCAATTGTTGCGGCGATAAAGGAGCATTTGAACAAACATGCCGCCGAGGTAACGACAGTTGGCGATGATAGAATAAGTAAAGACATTATTTTGCCCGGGCGTTTTAAGCGTGTTTATGTTGCAGAGGGTCAAGGGCAGGTGTTCTTTTCTGGAAAAGATATCATGGAACTCGACCCAGTTGATAAAAAATACTTATCATTTTCACAGCACAGCAAACGAATCAAAGACCAGTTGACCATTCATCAAAACATGATATTAGTGACTTGTAGTGGTTCTGTCGGAAAGGTAGCACTCGTTCCAAAGCATTGGGATAATTGGACAATGACTCATGATATCATTAGGCTTGTTCCGCAAGCAGATGAGAGCGGCTACTTGTTCACATGGCTTCAATCACCATATGCATATCGCTTAATTGAGGCTATGGCATACGGCTCTGTCGTTCCTCACATAGAAATATCACATATTAGGCAAATTCCTGTACCTATCTTGAGAGATACAGATGTGCAGTCAGAAATCAATAGGATTGCGCTCGAAGCAAACAAACTAAGGTATCAAGCATATCAGTTCGAGCAGGATGCAATGCAGTTACTCAATGATAAAGTGATATCCGCATAAACCTACCCGCAGGGAAAGGATATACCACCTTTCCCCACGGCACCATAATTTTGCAGCACCGACCCTGACAACGTATCATATCTCTCATATGTATCATCATACCCGCGCCAATTTTACCCGGCGCGGGTATGATAGATAGGACACATCAGATACATAAACTTGGTCGGTGTAACAGTTTTATGCTGCATCACCCGAACCGAGCGATAGTGCCAGCCCGATAATTACGTTACCCTTCCGGCAGTCGTGTTTAATCTCAAACCGCCGACGCAAATCCGTGACAAAGGGTCGATTGCTCAGTGGACGGTATCCGTTGTCCTTCGCCCAAGTTGAGTAATGCGAGTAGAGTAGAGAAGTGGACAGCCGCCCTCCATCTTCCTCGTCGGTATATTCCGCAAGGAACACGCCGATGATGTCGGCCTCGGCACGATACGCCGCGACAGCTTCGTCTACTCGCGGCGGAGCCTCAAACCCGACCTCCTGAATCAACCGCCAACCCATGATGAGCCAGTTGAGGATGGCGCTCTTATTCTCACGCCGCCCGAAGAATTGCTTCAGCCCCTTGTCCTGTTCCTGCACTGTGAAATGCCGTTCAAACGGAATAATTTTCACACGCCCGGATGCGAATACTGTATCGTCAGATACCCTCGGAAGATGATTAGTGCCGATGAAGATTTTACTCTCCATCGGGAACTCAAACGGGTTTTCATTGAGGTATCTCCCGACTAACGTGTCACCGCCTGTGAGCTGTTTCATCAACGAAGCGTTCAGCTCCATACCCTTCTCAGGTTCGGGCATATTCACGAGCCGTGCGCCCTGTAACCGCGCTATGTCTGGCGTAGGCGACGCGCCGTCACCCGAACGCCGGGAAAAGGTCTGCGGCGATGATGTGCAAGCATACTCGCCGAGGATATGCGCCACAGTTTCCATCAGCGTCGATTTACCATTCCGCGACTTTGCGCCGTACAGCACGAAGAAACAGTCAAACGATGTATCGCCCGTAAGTGAATAGCCCAGCGCTTTTTGCAGAAATACTGCTGTGTCATCGTCGCCGCACATCACCTCATCGATGAAGCGTTCCCACCGGGCGTAGCGGGCTTTCGAGTCAAACTTCACAGGAGCCATCTTGGTAATCATATCGGCGGGACTATGCGATTGTAACGCAAAGTTTTTGAGGTTGAGCGTTCCGTTTTGCAGGTTCAACAAATACTTGTCCCGGTCAAAGTCGGACAGAGACACCGGCGCGATGGAGCGCGCGTCAGACAGGATACCCTCACGGTTACGGCGACTGGTCAGACCGGCTGCGTATTTCAGAAACTTTTCATCACCCACATGTTGGATAGCTGCATATTCACTGTACGCCTGTGTGAAGCATTTACACAACTCCATCGCGCGGAACATACCGCTCTTTTTCAACCACTTTCGCCCGTCATAGAAATACCACGTTTTGGATTCGATGACGTAGCGGATCACGCCACAGTGCAGGTCGTAGAACAGGCGCGTGATGCCGATATCGTTGCGCGGGTAGTCTGCGTTGTCCTCTATGTTTTTCTCTTTGAATAAGATCATGTAATCCATTATAATGATTCCTCCCGGTTATGTGATTTTTTCGGTAGATGCTCACGGATGAACGCAAGCAGCTTCTGCGGCGCGGAGCGTATCGCGTCGATGAATGGTTTGACCTCCGCCCACAGTCGCTCGTAGTTCGTTTTCCAAGAATCACGCTCACGGACGATGCTGCTGACGCTACAATTCAGGTCGTTCACCTGCGCATTCAAGTCGCGGATATTTTCATCAAGCGCGGCAATTTTCCTCTTATATTCCTCCGCACGTTTGTCAATGCCGACACCTTTCTTGGCGAGGGATTTCAGCTTCGCCAGTTCGTCATTCGTGACGGTGAACCCGTTACCGAGCAGAGCGGGCTTGCCCATCGCCTCAACCTCGGAGAGCGTGGCGCGGGCTTTTTCTTTGACCGTGATTTTTGCGTCAAGTTTTTCTATGCGCTCAGCCTTTTTCTCCGCCTGCCGGTCAAGCGCATCAAGCCGCTTTTTGTCCTGCTGAATTTTGTAGTCAAGCACCTCCAAATGCTCGGTGGTGCTGCCGCGTTCCCCGCGTTGCAAGTCAGAAAATCCTGCTGCCTTCATATGCTCGTGGTAACGGTCTTGGAGCTTGGAATATTCGTTGATGAATTTACCACCGACTTTCTTACGAGGCCACTTTTCCGTATGGTTAATTTGCGGAATAACCTCCTTGACCTTGCCGACGAGTTCCGGCGCAGCTCGCTTCGTCCACTTGATTTCTTTCATGACGACAGGAACATAAACAACGTGCAAATGATAATGGTAAACATCGCGCCCATATCGCTCTGATAATTCTTTGTTGCGCTCATCAGCGTGAAGAATTGCGGACACAATATAATCCTTCGATCCGGCTTCTTTGACGGCATACCGGTACGTTTCCTCATAAAACTTTTTCGCAAATTCATAGCCGCCGTTTTCCTCAAAATATTCGGAGTTTACATCGAAAATAAACTCATCGACGATAGTGGATTTTGGTTTGAATCCATGCTTGACGATTGTCCTCTCCGCAAGCAATCGGTCGATGGTCTGTTGATATGTTTCCGGTGTTCCATCCGGCGCGTAATTTTGATGAAAATGTATATTCATTTCAGCGCGCTCCGGCACGATGTCGGCGTTGAGCGGCTTCTTACTCCGACGCTCGTTATGACCCTCGCGAATGGCAACCTGCGAGGAAGGACAGGATTCATTTCGTACAACGGTAAAATGGCCTTTCTCAGCCATATGCAAAACCTCTCTTTCGTGATATAATGTAATCAATTAAGTCGAACAAACCGCAGGCGCGGCAACGCTTTCGGCTCCTATTTCATAGTAGCCGAACCCACTCTGCTACTTTGGCGTTGCCTAAAGTAGCGTGGGCCCTGCCGGGGGCTATGCGACGCTAATCGCGCCGCCGTTGCCGTGCCAATCGCAACCGCCCAGCGTTTACATTTGCCCGACAACGCAAAAATGCCGCGCACCACCTTACGGCGGTACACGGCATTTTTGTTTTCGCTTACGAGCGCGGCCTGCCTGCGGGGGAAAATTACGCGGCGGGTTTCGGCGGCGCGGCGATAATTTCGGTGACAGCGGTTTCGGATTGTTCATCCTTTTTTCGCCTGCGATATTCGCGGGCGTATTCACGTTTTGCCTCCGCATTTTTGCGGCTGTACTCGCGCTGATACTCCACATAGTGCTGCCGCTGTTTTTCACGTTTCTCCGCTTCATCGGCGGCGACTTGTTCCGGTGTTCGCTTGTCCAATTCCGCAAGCGTCCGAACGCCATTCTCTTTACACTTTTTGTAATAATCGCGGTAATACTGGCGGCGCTTTTGAACGTGCTCACCGTGCGCGATCTGCTTCGCTTCTTCCTCAAGGTCAATCGGGTCGCGCGCCTCGGCTGGGATGGCAAAGTCGCCAATAAAGTTCAAATAGATCACGACCTTTTGCTCGGTGAATTTACACTTCCTGTCGGCTCTCTCGTGGACGATGACCCTCTCAATAAACTCGTTTAACATCGGGGTCGTGAGTTCCGTAAAATCCGTGTATCGTTTCGTCAGCGCGAGAAACTTGTCGGCGCGTTCCTTGCTGTCAATATGGCTGTCGATACCGACGCGCAGCTCCTCAATTTCGCGTTCCAAATCCGCCTGCTCTTTTTCATATTCCGCGCTCAACAAGTCGAAGCGTTTGCCGCTTAAAGAGCCGAGGGCGTGTTCCTCAAAAAGTTTCTTGATAAGCCTATCCAGTTCTGCGGAACGTTTCTCGCAGGAGGTCATACGTTTGCGCTGCGATCTCAACTCGCCGTCAAGCTTTACCGCGAACAGATCCATGATGTTTTTCTTGAACCCTTCCTCATCACGGACGGCATATTTCACCACAGTGCGGAGCGCCGCGAGTATGAGCTCTTCCAGCGCCTTTTGAGAAATTCTGTGCGCGGAGCAGTCTCCAACGGTGTGCTTGCGGTAGGTCGCGCAGATATAATCGTTAGGCGTTTTGCTTGTGTTATTGTTTCTGCGCTGGTGATACATTTTCGCTTCACAGTCGGCGCAAAATACCAAGCCGGTCAGCGGGTGCGGCTCGCCGTCAATCCGGCTCACGCACCGTTTGGCTGCGCCGCGTATACGATTGGCTGTCGCCCATGTTTCCGGGTCTACAATCGCCTCATGAGTATTCTCGAAAATTACCCAGTCCTCACGGGGCCGCTCTACATATTTCTTGCTCTTAAAATGCGGCTTTTCACCTTTGAAATTCGCGGTGTGACCCATGTATTCGATTTTGGATAAAATATCCGCAGGAGCACTCGCCCACCAAAGATACGGGTCGCCAAAAGCCTTGTTAACATGCTGCCCGTATCCCATCTGCGCGAGGTGGTATGCCGGTGATTCCACTCGTTCCTCCGTTAGTATCCGCGCGATCTCGCCGACACCGCGACCTTCGATAGTCATGGCGTAAATCCGACGTACAATTTCGGCAGCGTCATCGTCAATAACCCACTGGCTGTTTTTGCTCGAATCCGCTTTTTTGTAACCGTACAACGGATGGTGCGCTAAGCGCACTCCCGCCATACCTTTTTGATGGTAGACCGACTTGATTTTTTTGGAACAATCACGGGCATACCACTCCGCCATAATTTCGCGGAAAGGCTGAAAATCGTCCTCTTGACCCGCTGTGTCAATGCCATCGTTAACGGCTATCAGCCGGATATTTCTTTCGCGGAGAGTCTCTCGCAGAAGCCCGACGCGCAGGTAGTCCCGACCGATCCTGCTAGAATCTTTTACGACCAAGCAAACCACTTCGTCGGCATCAATCTTCGCGATGAGTTCCTGCCAACCGGGACGGTTCCAGTTCGTACCGGAATATCCGTCGTCTTGGATATGCTCGTACGGAATGAGATTATTGCGCTCGGCATAGTCTTGCAATAACTGGCGTTGGTTAAGGATGGAGTTCGACACCCCATCCTCTCCATCGTCCCGGCTCAAACGTTCGTAGAGGATAGTCAATTTCTTTGGTTCCATAGATTCCTCTTTCCAGCGGTCGGAACCATTTGCGGCACATAATACTGATTGAATGTCAGGCACTTTTCTGCACCTCGCTTTCAATCAGGCGCAGGACTTTATCCTGCATGGTTTCTGTTGCTGTGTT
>JGI994J12354_10005696_pt1 | contig 10639 bp, 8 predicted proteins | sample IntmicLarv3ML3BL_FD_12354 | JGI IMG/M metagenome (IMG submission 12354)
AAGGGGCCCTCGGCGACAAAAAAGTCGGGGGCCATGGCTTGCGAGTCTTGGGTTTTTGCGCCCAGGCAGTGGGGCAAGGCATCGGCGGTGGCGTCCAGCGTGCACAGCACTTTGCCGCCACGGGCGGCGTAGGCGTCGATCTTTTGGCACAGCGCTTCGTCCATCACCAGCCCATCGGGCAGAATCAGCAGGGGATATTTGGCGAAATCCTGATCGGGGTCGATGATGTCAAACTGTACCGCCAGCTCCTGCAACGCTTGCATGGCGCCCGTCACGGCCTCGGGGATGGCGTGCTCGATGTCGGGATGCTCGCCCGAGACAACCGCGGCTTCGACGACGGGGCGCGAGGGGCGGGCGAAGGGCTCGTAAGCTTCGATGGTTCTGTAGATGCCGCCGATGAGTTGGTAGGTCGCGGGGTTAAGGGCACCGTCGGGCGGCAGTTGGTCGCCGATGGAGCATCCGTAACCCATCGCCAGCGCGCGCAGACACTCGTACTCCAGCGCGGCGCGACTGCGCAGGGAGTGGAAATCGCCCCAGCTATCGTGGAATTTCCCCGTCATGCCCAGGCAATCTTTGCCCAGCGTGTGGGCGTAGCGGGCGGTGGTGGGGAAGTGCTGATACCCCCACGCCCCGCCCGGCAGGCTCTCGAGTTCGAAGTGCGAGTAGCTATCCGCACTCTCCCGCGTGCAGGGGCCGATGTGCCCGGCATTGTAAAAGATCGTCGCCCCCGGGGCCCGCGCCCGCACAGTTTGGCTGACACGGTGTTTAAAGGCGTCGATGGACTCGTGCGCCAAGCGGTGCACGACGGTCTCGTCGTCGGCATCGATGCCGCGTTGGGTCATCAGGGCACGGCAGGTGTCACACCAACACGAACGAATGCCCGTGATGTCAAAGAAAAATCCATCCATGCGGTCGGGGCCAAGGGCATCCATCAGGTCCTCGAGCATGGCGATAAAGTGGTCGGCGTAACCCGTGCGGGTGCACAGGGTTTGGTAAAAGCCCGGTTTGTCAAACGTGCTGCCCGTGTGGGTGCCGTCGGCGTGGCGCACCAGCCACTCGGGGTGAGTGCGGGCCGACTGATAATCCCATTGCAGCGTGGTGTACACCGGCGCGCGGATGCCCGCGGCGTGCAGGGCGTCGATCTGCTGCAACAGCAAGTCGGGCGTTTGCAGCTCGGGGTGGATGAGGTGGGCGAATTTTTTGCTGGGATAATACAGCCAGCCATGGTGGCAGCGGGCGAAGACCGTCATGGAGTTGATGTGCGCCGCGGCGACGGTGGCAGCAAAGGCGGTCGCGTCAAAGTTTGCGGCGACGCCGGGGATGTGCTCGCTGGTGTGAAAATCCAGGTGGACTTGGCGGGAGGGCAGCAACATGGCAGTCATCCTTATATCAGTGGGTGGTGTGCGATAGCGGCACAGTCCAAAGGAGTTTGGGGAATGCGTACATTCCACATGGCCAATCCGCAACTGGCGGCATGTACGTCGGTTGCGGGAGGAAAAGGTGCAGGCCCCAAAGGGACTGGAGCCTTTTCTACCGACCAGTGCCATTGAAAAAGCCCACGGGCTTTTTCAATGAGCGGCGTTCCATTCGTCCACGCGGTCGCGCACCACGGCGATGCGGTCGAGGTTGCCGCGCGAGGAGATCTCGTCGGAAATGCCCAGGATCAGGCGGCCTGCGAAGCGCTCCAGCAGTTCGTCGACGCATCCGAGCAGGGTGGCGACGGGCCAGTTGTCGTCAAAATAGATGGCGGGCACGCCGTCGATGAGCAGCACGTCGCCCAGGGCTTCCTGTACCTGATCGAGCGTGACGTCGCCCTGGGGCGCGGGTGTGATGGCCTCGATGCCGTGCAGGCCGCAGTGTTTGGCGAATTGCAGCAGGGGCGCGCAGTCGCCGTCCCAGTGGGCAAAGCTGAACCGACCCGCGGCACGAATGGCATCGGTGCGGTGCAGGTATTCGGGCAGGACGTATTTCTCGAACAGGGAGGGGGTGCAGATCTTGCCGTGGATGTTGTCGCCGAAATTGATCAGCTTGATGGGCGAGGAAAAGATGGCCTCCAGGCAGCGGTCGTGGCAGCGGCGTAGCGAGGCAAAGTAGTCGGCGCAGGCCTCGGGCTCGTCGTGCAGCATAAACAACCCCTCTTGCGGGCCCATGGTGTTGACAAACAGATCCTGCACCGACACCCGCGGCACAAAGCAGGCGGGTGCGCCCAGATCGCCCCACTCGGCGACCCCGGCGTCGTAGATGGCCTGGTCAAAATGCCAAGTCTGGTGATCGGCCAGCCATCCGGCAATTTGCAGATCCTCGACGGTCTCGACGGGCCACTTGAGCGGCATCTCGCCATAGTTGCTGGTGTTGCCGCGGTCAACGCGGGTCAGCGTGCCCACGGGGGTGACGGTGGTGGTCTTGGTCGTCATGGGATCGAGCCGCTCGTGGGTGACGCGCACGCGAGGATCGTCGCGGCAGATGATGGCGGGATTGCCGACGTTATATAGCCGCGCCGAGACACCCAACGCCCGATAAACGCCCGCCATGTCCAGACCGGTATAGGGTGCAGGCAGGGCTTCCTTGCGGAAGTCGCGATCGGAAAAATAAGCATCCATGCGGGGCTGCCAAATGACTTTTTTGCCCGCGCGGCCAAAGGCGATGTCCTCGTTTAACGTCCACAGATCCATGTCATTGCTCCTTGCCAAATTTTGTTCATTATACCATATCATCGCGGCAGCCACAGGATGAATTTGCTCCCATCGCCCGGTCGGCTTTCCACGCGGATGTTGCCGCCGCATAGCTCGGTAATTTTTTTGACGATGGCCAGGCCCAGGCCGTTGCCTGCGGCGGCGTGGGAGGTGTCTCCTTGGTAGAATTTGTCGAAGATGTGGGCGGCGGTTTGGGCGTCCATGCCCACGCCGCTGTCAGCGATGGTGAAGGCGACGCCGCCGTTCCAGTCGGCCAGGGTGATGTCGATGGTGCCTCCCTGTGGCGTGAATTTGATGGCGTTGTCCAGCAGGTTGAGCCAGATTTGCTGGGTCAGGTCCTCGTTGCCGTCAAAGGTCAGCTCGCTCAGTGCCAGGTTGACGGTCAGCGCCTTGGCCTCCCACTTGGCCTCGCACAGCACGACGGCGCGGCGGATCTGCTCGTCCAGATGGAAGGTGGTTTTGTCGGGGATGATCTTGAGGTTTTCATAGGTCGTCAGCGCCAGTACGTTGTTGGACAACTCGGCCAGCCGCTCGGACTCGGCGATGATGATGTCCAGGTATTCGCGGCGTTCCTCATCGGTCAAGTCGCCATCGCGCAATAGTTTGGCAAAGCCACGCACCGAGACGATGGGGGTTTTGAACTCGTGGGAAAAGTTGTTGATAAAGTCGCTGCGTAAGGTTTCGATGGCTGAGAGCTCGCGGGCCATGGTATTGAAACTGCGCGAGAGTTCCTCCAACTCATGGATGCCACCGATGCTCACGCGAGCAGAAAAGTCGCCCTCGGCGATTTTGTGGGTCGCGGCGACGACGCGGCGGATGGGTTGCAGAGCACGGCGGCTGAAAAAAGCGGCGATGGTCGTGCCCAGAAAGGCGCTGAACGCCACCATGACCACCAGAAAACGCATGGGGCCAAATCCGTTATTAGGCTCGGGGTGATCCGCCATCAGGGGCAGTACACCCGTATAATGCAGGCAGGTCATGAGCAGCCCTGCCAGCAGCAGGGCGGCGGAAATGACGCCAAAGACAAATAACACTAAGGAAAAGGTAAGGCCAAGATGCTTGTGGAGTCGTCTTAACATGAGTGTTTCACCGCCTTATATCCCAGCCCGCGCACCGTGACGATCTCGAACTCCGGCCAGTTGCGCAGCCGGTCGCGCAGGCGGTTGATGTGCACGTTGAGGGTGTGGTCGTCGGTCTCGGAGTCCATGCCCCAGATCTCGTCCATCAGTTGCAACCGCGTGAAAATGACGTTGGGGTAGGCCAGCAATTTGAACAGTAGGTGGAATTCCTTTTGCGGCAAAGTCAGCGTGCCTGAGGGGCCCGAGACGGTCAGGGCGTCGTAGTCCAGCACGACTGCGCCCAACGTCAGCCTGCGGTCGCCGGCGATCTGGGCACGGCGCAGCAGGGCTTTGATGCGCAGGATCATCTCCTGCTCGTCGACGGGTTTGGTCATGTAATCGTCGGTGCCCGCCAGGAACCCCTGGCGCTTGTCAGCGGGGGCCTGCTTGGCGGTCACCATTAAAATTGGCAGGGTGGCCCAGCTCTCGCGCAGTTGGCGGGTCAGCTCAAAGCCATCCATACGGGGCATCATCAAATCCACCATCACCAGGTCGACATGCTGCCCGTCCATGACATCCAAAGCCGCTCCCCCGTCCTCGGCCTGCAAGGCCTCGAAGCCGTTCTGCCGCAGGATGGCGCACATCAGCTTGCGCGTATTGGCATCGTCCTCGACAACCAAGATCTTGAACATGAGCGGCCCTCCTTTATATAATGGAAGTATATCATGATAGCGGGCCAACCTCAACGTGAGGTCAACGAGTTGAGCGTTTGCAGGGGGCGGGGCTTTTTTGAAAAAAAGCCCCGCCCCCTGCACCCCCACCCCAAAAACTTATTATTTTATCGAAAGGAGCTGTAATCTTTTCTTGACAACCATATTGCCCAAAAAATAAAGACTCAAGTTTTTAAAGGAGGGGGCGCGGGGGCGGAAAAATTTTTCAAAAATTTTCATCCCCCGCAAATCCGTGTCCCCCCGTTGATCTTGCGTTGACCTTCCCGTTCTACACTACCCCCGGCGCAAAGTAGAACTTTGGAGGTTGGTATGTTGAAGCTGAGATTGGAAAATGTCAAGAAGACTTATCGCAGCGGCGAGGTCGTCACGGCCCTGCGGGGGGTGTCGATGGACTTTCGCGACAGCGAGTTTGTCTCCATCCTGGGCCCGTCGGGCTGCGGTAAGACGACGTTGCTGAACATCATCGGCGGCTTGGATCGCTATGACAGCGGCGAGCTGGCGATCGGCGGGGTGTCGACGCAAAAGTTCCGCGATGCCGACTGGGATGCATACCGCAACCGCTCGATTGGGTTTGTCTTCCAAAGTTATAATTTGATCGGGCACCAGACGGTGTTACATAATGTCGAGATCGCGCTGACGCTTTCGGGGGTTTCGGCGGCCGAGCGCAAGCGGCGGGCGACGCAAGCACTGGAAGAGGTTGGCCTGGCCGACCAAATCAAGAAAAAGCCCAATCAGCTGTCGGGCGGACAGATGCAGCGGGTGGCCGTCGCGCGGGCACTGGTCAACAACCCCGGCATTATTTTGGCCGACGAGCCCACGGGCGCGTTGGACAGCCAAACCAGCGTGCAACTGATGGAGATCATGAAAAAGATCGCCCAGACCCGCCTGGTTATCATGGTCACCCATAACGGCGAGCTGGCCGAGCGGTATTCCAGCCGTATCATTCGCCTGCTCGATGGTGAGGTGCAGTCGGACAGCAATCCCCCCGAGCCCGAGGATGCTGTGCCTGCGGAGCCCGAGGCAAAGAAGTTCAAAAAAACCTCGATGTCGCTGTGGTCGGCGGCGGGGCTTTCCTTCAAGAACCTGCTGACCAAACGCGGGCGGACGGCCATCACGTCCTTTGCGGGGAGCATCGGCATCATCGGCGTCGCGCTGGTGCTGGCGTTGTCGGGCGGGCTGACGTCGTATATGGATCAAATGCAGTCAGAGACCCTGTCGGGCTTCCCGCTGACCATTTCGCAAACGGCGATGGAAATGCGTTCGGGACCGCCTGAGGGCATGTTCGGCAATGCCGATACGGAGGGCAAGTTCACCGATCAGGACGTGCTGTATTCCTATGATTCCGAAGCCAATACCCGGGCACACGAAAACAGGCTGACGCCGGAATACTTTGACTATGTTGCAAACATCCAAACCGCCGTACCGGGGGCCGTCAACACCGTGGCCTATTCGCGCGGCGTCGAGGTCAACCTGCTGGCCAAGGGTGGGGATTCTGTTGTCAAATATGCCACCAAAGCGCGCAATGGCCTGGGCGCAATGCTGGGCGGTGGTGGGCTGTACTGGCAGGAACTGCCCGACAACGAGCCCTTTATCCTGTCGTTGTATGACCTGATCGGCGAGGGTAGCCGCCTGCCCGCTGCCGCAAACGAGGTCGCCATCGTCGTGGACGAATACAACAAAATTGATAAGGCATTTTTTGAAAAACTGGGGATCTCATCCCAAGCTGAAAGCTACCGCCTGACCGACTTTATCGGCAAGACCATGCTCAAGGTCGTGCCCAACGACAGCTTTTATACCCGCACCGAAAACGGTTTGTTCATCCCCGCCACGGCGGCGGATTACGGCGGCTTGTTTGGCGGTGAAGAGGGCATTTCCCTGACCGTTACGGGCATCCTGCGCATCAAGGAAAACAGTTCGTCGTCCTATCTGTCGCCGGGACTGGTGTACACGACGGCGCTGACCGATCACGTCGTGCAGGATGCCCAAGCCTCCGAAATCGCCCGGACCCAGAGCGACTCGGATGTCGATGTTATCGCCAATGCGCCCTTTGCCAATGACGACGCTAAAAAGCAGCGGATGCTGGAACTGGGGGCCGACACCACGCCCACGGCTATCAACATTTACCCAAAGGATTTTGCTGGCAAGGACGCCGTGAAAGAGTATTTGGACAAGTATAATGCCGGTAAAGCCGAGGATGACCAAGTCATCTATACCGACTTGGCCGAGACCATCGGCACAGCCATCAGCACCATGCTCAACACGGTTTCCTATGTGCTGATCGGATTTGCCGCCATTTCGCTGCTGGTGTCCACCATCATGATCGGCATCATTACTTATGTTTCGGTCATCGAACGCACCAAGGAAATCGGCATCCTGCGTTCGGTCGGCGCGCGCAAAAAGGACATCTCGCGGGTCTTTAACGCCGAGGCCATGATTATCGGCTTTGCCGCGGGCACGCTGGGCGTGGCGATTTCCTATTTGATGTCGATCCCCATCAACATGGTTATCACCAATCTCACGGGCATCAAAAATATTGCCGCCCTCAGCCCCCTGCACGCTGCCATTCTAATCGCAGGCAGCATCGCCCTGACCCTGATCGCCGCCTTCTTCCCCTCCAAAATGGCCGCCAAAAAGGATCCGGTGGTGGCACTGAGAATGGAGTAAACTCCATCGATCGGAAATGCCTGCGGGCGTTTCCGATCGGCACTTGCAGGTAGAAAAGACTGCGCGCCTGCGGTGCAGGCACTTCGCCTTTTCCTCCCGTCCCCGATGTACATGCCATCGGGGACGGATTTTTATTAGTGGAACTGCGGTTCCCCCAAGCCCCTTGGGGTGGGGATGTTGTTTAGCCGGGAACAAAACCTGTGATAATTTTATATACAATTTCCGAAAGTTCGTTCATTATCTCCATTGTCAAATGGCGTGGTTTGTCGTCGAAATCGTCAAAACGGCTGCCGTCGGTGCGGCTCGCCAGCCATTTTTGCATATGCTCCGGGCTGTTGCCGTTGATTTCCACGGGCCGGGCTAGTTTGAGAGCGGGCAATACTTCGTGAGTCCACCAAGATTTTTTGCTTTGCTCTTGACCGAAGCGTTGCCAATCTTCCCGTGGAATACTTTTGTTAAAATGCTTGTCATAAGCGGCATCGGTGATGTTGTGGATGACAAACCCCAACAATAAGCTCTCGTCGATTTTTCCGGTGTTGTCGCGATAAAAAGCCTTGTTGTTTTCAATCCATTCATTCGTGTCGCTTGCGCGCAAATGCGCGGCCCAACGAACCTCCTTGGGCGCGGTGCCAAAGGCGTTGACGCAATCGGGATTGATGCACCCCAGATAAAACTGCGGAGCACTCGTGATCCGTTTGCAGCGGTCTTTGCAAAACTTGCCGACATACAAGTGCATTAAGAATGAAGCCATGTTTGTTTACTCCCGTTGCGAGCATTCGCGGCGTTGCCTTGGTTTCCCTGGAAATACAATTGATTATAGCATAAAAGCAATCAGATAACTTTATCCGATTGCTTTTATCATGTCCTGCATGCTAGACGGTCAACCGACGATGCGTCTCCAGAGCTTTGCCGTGGCCCACTCCACGGCAGGTGCGGGGTCGTCGGCGATGACTTGGGTGGTCTCGTTGGTAGTTTCGGGTGTGGTGCCAGTCACGCACAGGGGCGGGTAGAGTACACACCACCAGTTTTGCCCGGCGGCGGGGCCGATGTCCACCCGCAGCACGTGGTAACGCCCGGCGGGGTAGGTGGCGCCGTCGTAGTCGCGGGTGGGGAAGTCCTCGACGCCTTGGTACACGATGACGGGCTGGGCCCGGCCATCGGCCGCCAAGGCCGCTTCGGCCACGGCGGTCATGTCGTGTTCGAGAAGGATCAGGGTTTGCTCAGCTTCGTCGCGACTGGTGCAGGCGGCCAAATCTCGGCCAAAAGCCTCCAGCAAGGCGTCGCGCACCAACAGCTTGCGCCGCTGATCCTCGGGATCGTCCGAGGCTGCCCGCACGTGCAAGCGCAGCACGTCGGGTGCAGTCGGCACCACCTCTTGGCAAACCCGCCAAGACACCACGCCAAGCAGCACCAGCCCCACGGCAATCAAAGGCCGAATCAATCGCATAGGACACCTCCAAAATCAAGCAGGGAAATTTTCCCATGTCATCATTGTGCCCGGTTTATGGTATAATATCCCTCATGGAGAGGTGCCCGAGCGGTTTAAGGGGCTGGTCTTGAAAACCAGTGATTCTGCAAGGAACCGCGAGTTCGAATCTCGCCCTCTCCGCCACCGCGAAAACCACCCTTCGGGGTGGTTTTTTTGCCGCCCATGGGACGGCGCGCGGTGGCTTCCATTTCAAACAAGGGGCGGTTCCACCTCCCCTTGTATATCCCTTGGGGTGATTGGTGGGAAGCGTAACAGCGTTTTGGCACCCTCGAAATGGATGGTGAAGGTGACGTCGTCGTCGTTGGCATTGTAGATCGTCATGCCATTAGTGCCGCCGGCGGATACGTTTGTTTCGATCTCCGGGGCGACTGTGCCGGTGGCGGCGTTGATGACGGACATGTTGGTGCTGCTGTCAGTCCAGGTCAGGCTCTGGGTCGCGGGGACTTGGGTCAAGGTCATTTTTGCGGCCTGATCGCATTGCCAGGTTTGTCTTTGATGTGGCCAGTACCGGCACGGAGGGCATCTCGATAGACGTATATCTGCCCCTGCATTTTAAGGACATCGCGTTGCGGGAGCAGGGCGTTGTGTTGGTGTATCCGCCAACCATGTCCGATGTTGACATCATGAACGACATTCAAAGCAATGCCTCAGGCGAGGCGGTGATCAAGATCAACGCAAGTGACAATACCCCATTGCATCGCCCGGAGGCGCCTTTGATGGCATCCGGCACAAGGGCGACACCCGCAAGCTGGACAGCACTGCCGCGGGTGGGACGACGGGCATTGCCACGACACCCGGCGAGAGCACGCACCACTATGATTACAAACTCGTATTTATGGAAGCCGACAACACGGTGTACGCCCATTACTACGAGTCGCTCGAGATTGGTGTGGACGTCGATGTCGTCTATCACGACCCGGCCGAAAGCGGCTGGAGCAACGAAGACAGTGATGGGATCAAGCTATCGATCGTCCGGCGGCCGCGTTATGTCACGGACGGCCTGGTACTGTCCTACGATGCCCGCAACAACCTGCAATTGGGCAAGGCGCTGAATACCGCAGAGTGGAAGGATTTGGTCGGGGACAATGACGGCACGCTGGTCAATGGGCTGCAATGGACTAAAGGTGCGGAGTGGGCGAACAGCTACCTGCTGTTTGACGGCGTGAGCGACAACAAGGTTTCGTTTGCGGGCGATGTCATCCCGCTGTATACCTTTGTCGCCACCTTTGAGTACGACAAGACCGCTACGTCGTCTTACCCGCGCATTACCGCCGAAAACCCCTATCCTTCCATCTATATCAAGGGCAGTACCCTTGGAATCTACCTCCCCGGGGGATTTGATCAGAACTTCGCGGGGGCTCCGATTCCCGGACTATTGCAGGTGACGATGACCTATGATGGCAGCAAACTCGTGCTATATGTCAACGGTGAGCAGGTCAGTTCACTGGCATATAACGGAGTGCCGACTTCGGTAGAGGTTGCTTATTTGGGGGGCGGGCGAATGACACCAGACAGTTCAAGGGCATGATGTACGATTGTCGGGTGTACGACAAGGTGTTGAGCCTGGCCGAAGTCCAAAAGAATTACGAAGAGTTGCCTATCACGACCGTCGAGCAGTTCCGGATGATCGGGTCGAACCAAATCGAAAAGATCGACGGCGAATACTACCACTTCTCGCCCAATCGGGTCTACGAGGTCAAAAATGACATCTTTATCACCGACCCCGGCCTGGTGCCGATTGTGCCGGTGCTGGGTGCCAACGGTCGGGTCAATACCTATGGAAACGTAGTCACCATCACCGTAGGCGACGTCGACTATTACTATCAAAACCAGATGTTTGTCACCAAGGATAACGCGATCAGGGACGGACCGGTTCTGCACTATGATTCCATCAACAATACGGGCGCGCACCGTCCCCCTTGCGAGCACTTGGACGGATTTGCAGGGCAGCAATCACGGTGCTGTGACCAATGGCGCGGATTGGACGGGCGGCGATGGCGGGCT
>JGI994J12354_10005697_pt1 | contig 10635 bp, 8 predicted proteins | sample IntmicLarv3ML3BL_FD_12354 | JGI IMG/M metagenome (IMG submission 12354)
TACTTGTTTTAGCGGCTGCCCTGCAAACGCGCTCAAGCCTCGAGCGTGACATGGGCATTCCTGATTTATTTATTGCACAGACCATCGTTGATCGCCGGAATATCGCGGGAGCGCAGGAAATTTTTCTTGTTTCATGAAAATTTCTAGACTATAATCTGCCGCTGTGGACAGACGGTAATCAACATTGCCTGAATATCTTGGGTTATTGTGAGGATTATATGATAGACCGGTATACACGTCCTGAAATGGGCGCCCTCTGGACATTGGAAAGCCGCCTGCGTTCCTGGCTTGAAGTTGAACTCGCGGTTTGCCGCGCCTGGAACAAGCTTGGCGTCATTGACGACGCGATGCTCAAGGAAATTTTGGACAAAGCCGATTTTGACGTTGACCGGGTTCTGGAAATCGAAGAAGTTACCCGCCACGACATGATCGCCTTCCTGACCGCCGTGGAAGAACGCGTTGGTCCAGCCTCCCGTTTCATCCACCTTGGCTGTACTTCTTCGGATATTGTGGATACAGCCAATGCACTGCTGCTTGTCCGGGCTGGGAAAATGATCCTGGCCGATATAGATCTGCTGCTTGGCTCCATCAAAACTCTGGCCATAAAATACAAGGGCAGGCTCTGCATGGGCCGCACCCACGGCGTACACGCGGAACCCACCAGCTTCGGTCTGAAAATGGCCAGCTTCTATGCGGAATTCTCCCGTCACCGTGAACGTTTTGCCGACGCGCTTGAAGGCATCCGCGTGGGCAAAATTTCCGGAGCCGTGGGAACCTATGCTCTAGTCACGCCAGAGGTGGAAAAAATCACCTGCGCTTTGCTGGGCCTTGGGGTAGACCCCGTTTCCACCCAGATCATCCAGCGTGATCGTTATGCGCACTACTTCACCAGCCTCGGCGTTCTGGCTGGCGGCATAGAACGGCTGTGCGTGGAGTTGCGCCACCTACAACGTACGGAAGTGCTGGAAGTGGAAGAAGGGTTCGGTAAGGGCCAGAAAGGTTCTTCTGCCATGCCCCACAAAAAGAACCCCATTTCTGCCGAAAACATGGCAGGTCTTTCCCGGCTCATGCGCACCAACGCGCTGGCGGCCATGGAAAACATGCCCCTCTGGCATGAACGGGATATCAGCCACTCATCGGTGGAACGCGTCATCATGCCGGACTCCACCATTCTGGCGGACTATGTGCTGCACCGCCTTGCCCGTCTGCTGGACAACTTGCGGGTCATTCCGGAAAACATGGAACGCAACTTGTACGCCTCCTACGGGCTGTTCTTCTCCCAGCGGGTGCTCATCGCCTTGGTGGAGGAAGCCAAAATTCCGCGTCAGGAAGCCTATGTCATGGTCCAGAGCGCGGCAATGAAAAGCTGGGAGAGTAGACGTCCCTTTAGGGATATCGTGGCGGAAGATCCAGCCATAACCGCGCATGTTTCCAAAGAGAAAATGGAAACTCTGTTTGACGCCAACGCCTACCTCTGCCAGGAAGACATGATTTTCGCCAGAGTTTTCGGCGAATAGGGAGCCGTTATGCACATACCGCACACTGATGTGGCAGCCATGAAAAAGCGCTTGGCCAAGATTTTGTTCGAACAGTCTTACATGGAAGGGGATTTCATCCTGGCTTCGGGCAGAAAGAGCGATTATTACTTTGATTGCCGCCAAACCTCATTGCACCCTGAAGGTGCGTGGCTGATCGGATCATTGTTCACAGAAATGCTTTCCGATCTGGATATCGCGGCAGTCGGCGGCATGACAATGGGCGCGGACCCGCTGATTAGCGCGACAAGCGTTGCCTCCTACCTAAAGGGCGGCACCCCCCTGGCGGGTCTGATCGTGCGTAAAGCCGTGAAAGATCACGGCACAGGACGCTATATAGAAGGCCTTGCCAACGTGAACGCAGGGGACACAGTTGCCATGCTTGAAGATGTCGTCAGTACAGGTGGTTCTGTGCTCCAGGCCTGCAGCCGCGTGCGCGACGCCGGCCTTCAGGTTGCTGTCATTTGTTGCGTACTTGACAGGGGTGAAGGGGGCAGGGAAAAATTGATCGAGGCTGGGTATCAGGTTCGGGCGATTTTCACTCGCCCGGAACTGGTCGCTCTTGGTCGGGAATAGATCCCCCCGTTCGGAATCTGGATTTACTCCGGAAGGATCGGCATGGTTCGACATTTATTCTGTCATCGATTCGCAGCCAGCCTCGTTGTTTCAGCGGCGTTGATCTCCGCGTCTTTCTCTGTCCTTTCCGCACAGGCCGCGCAAAGGCCGGAAAAACAGAACACCCCGGCACCGGCTTCCGGCTGGCAGGCCCGCATTGTGGGAAACGAGGCTTCCCCCTCCCGGCTTATCGCGGTGGACAAGATGGAACAGATGCTGTTCCTTTTCGAACGCCACAGCCCGCTCAAGCTGGCGGGAAAATACATCTGCACCACAGGCCAGAATGATGGCGACAAGTTCGTCGAGGGCGACCTGAAAACTCCGGAAGGGGTGTACTTTGTCATTAACCGCATCGCGTCCGGCCTTGATTTTGAAAAATACGGCTATGAAGCTTATACCCTCAACTATCCGAACCCCGTTGACAGGCTCCGCCGCAAAACCGGCTATGGCATCTGGATTCACGGGCGCGGCGTTCCTATAACCCCCAAGCTGACCGAAGGTTGCGTTTCCTTGAACAACCCGGACATAGCGGTTCTCGGCAAAAATCTCACGCCGGGAACGCCCGTGGCCCTCGCACACGCCATCCGCTTCGAATCTACCCCCACGGATGAAGACAAGGCTACCCTCAATTCCCTGTATAAAAAAACCCATGACTGGGCCAAAGCCTGGTCTGGTCGATCTAGAAAATTCTTTGATTTCTACGACCAAGCAGCCTATGCGATGGCCCAAAGCGAAAGTTTTGAGGCGTTTCGTCAGCAAAAAGAGCGTGTGTTCAAAAGGGTGTCCTTCATTGACACAAAGGTCCGTAACGTGCAGGCCCTGCAAGGTCCAGGGTACTGGGTGACCTGGTTTCAGCAGGATTACCGGGCCTCCAACCTTTCCACCGAGGGCGTCCGCCGTTTGTACTGGCAAAAAGACGCCAAGGGTGAATTGTATATTGTCGGCATGGAGTGGGAGCCTTCTCTGTCTGGCACGCTGACCGCAGGGCTGAATGGCGCGCCGATCTCCTTGAAAACGGAAACTGGGCCGGGCGAACCCGTTGCCGTTGCCGCGGCCCCTGCTCCGCAGACGACCTCTGCACCTGTTGCCGCTCCTGTGGCTACTCCTCCATCTGCTCCTGTGCCCGCGCCTACCACCCCAGTCAAAACGCCAGCCACAATTGCCAATGAACCCATCGCACTAGCCCTAGCTGAAATAGCTGCGGAATCCGCTCCGGCTCCGGCAACAAAACCCCAGCTAACACAACCGCAGACAAGTAAAGTGGAAATCCAGGAACCCGTCCTTGCCACGGTGAACACCTTTATTGAAAGATGGCGTAAAGCCTGGGAAAAAGGCGACCTGAACGCTTATGCCGCCTGCTACGGCCCGGAATCCATCCAGGGGTCCCGCACCGGCGCGACAGCCATCCGCAACCACAAGGCAGGGCTGTGGCAGAGAAACCGTCCCGTCCAGGTTGTATTGACAAATATTCGTATCATCTCTAAGCAAGAGGGAATAGTTGTAGATATGCTTCAAGCGTATACTGCCACCAACAGTTTTGCGGATATGGGAGTGAAAACCCTTGTCCTGCAAACAAAAGGGGATTTGTGGCAGATTGCCCGTGAAGACTGGAGTCCGATGCAGTAATGAAACACCTTGAACCGGTTGTCAAAAAACGCCCCTCCTACAGCATCCTTTTCCTGCGGGACGACAGCAAGGTTGTTTCTTTTCGCCTGAAACCGTTTTGGATAAAATTTCTTGTCATAACCCTTTTCGTTTTCAGCACCGCCAGCGGGACAGCTGGATATGCCGCGCATTATTACTGGAAAAAATACCAGACCTTGCAGCGTGAACGGACGGAACTGACCGCAAAACTGGGGGAAAACCGCCGTCAACTCGGGCGTTTTGCTGGGGTTGAGCGCATCAAGGAATCCACGCTGCCGCGTTCCTCCATGCTGGGAGTGCCGTCCATTGCGGGCACACCGGAAACGACAAACGACGATGCAAACTTGACGCAGAACGGCGTGCCCGATACGTCTGAAGGAAATGCCTTCAAACAGGTAAACCCCGCTGAAACGCTTCAGGAAGCCGATACCGCAGCTGCTGAGGCGCAGAAGGCGGTGGAAAAGAAAAACGGTATTTCTTCGTCCCAGACGGCAACATCGCCGCCAACCGCACTCGAAGGCGGTGTCCCCTCTCAGGAAACGGACAGTGCCGACAAACCGAAAACCGAGCATCCTGCGCTGGTTTCCGAAGTGCAGCTCCGCCCTGTGGGTAATAAAACCTTCAAGATGAGTTTCGATCTCAGCAACCGGGATCAGCAACTGACCCTTAACGGCAGGGTGACTGTGGCGGTGAAAGCGGCATCCGGTGAGCCCCAGGAAGTGTCCCAAATCAGCAAGGATTCCCTGCGATTCATCATCAACCGCTACAAAAGGGTCACCACAGAATTTGTTTTACCCGGAGAACTCAGGACCGAAAACGTGACCGCCGTTTATCTTACTATCATATCAGACGGGCAATCCAATATAACTTACACCTTCCCGGTTCCCACTCCTCCCTGACCCTTTCCGGTTTTCCCAGCGCACAACACCGTGTTATTCCATATACCTATAGAACATTTTCATTGTGAAATGTTTGGGTAGCAGTAAGCGAGGTCCGCAAGGCTCTGGCAACAAAGGTGGCTCCTGGTCGATTCGCCCGTGTGGAGAAATTGCCGGAACCGGAATGTGAAGGGACTCAGACCGGGAGAATGGAGCGAGCCGTGCAGCCTTGGCCGCTGGTCAGCGTGTGCAGTGGTATGCTGATCGAAAAAACAGCTCCCTGATCTTCAGGGTTGTCTCCGGCTTCCACGCTCCCGCCCCAGGACGAGACAAACGCATGTACGATGGAAAGCCCGAGTCCCATGCCCGAATGCGAATCCTTGGTAGTGAAAAAGGGGTCAAAAACCTTGCTGTGTAGGCCCGCCACGCCTGGACCGTTATCCGCGACCCGCAGAACAAGGGAACCGGCCTTTGATTTTGTGACAAACACGCGGATACGTTTTCCCTCCGTTGGATCCTGCGGCAGAGAATCCAGCGCATGCATGGCGTTGACCAGCAGATTGATTACCACCTGTTCCAGTTGCACGGCATTGGCGTTGACCGGGGGAAGGTTTGCCGGGATATCCACCAATACTTTGATGCCGTGGTCGAACAACTGCGTTCCCACAAGACTCAGCGCGTCTTTTACCGCGTCGGAAATCTGCACGCCGGACATGGGAGGATTTTCCTCCTGCATAACCAATGCCCGCATATGGCTGATAATTTGACGTATTTTATCCGCCTGGCTCAGAATAAGCGCAAGACGTTCCAAAATTTGTTCTGAGGTCACCGCGCCCTGCTCTATCAACATTTGCATTCCGCTGGCGTACAAATGCAGAGCAGAAAGGGGTTGGTTGATCTCATGGGCAATGCCGCCCGCAAGCGAACCTAGGGCTTCCAAACGCTGCACCTGTTGCAGCCGTGAGGCCAGATTTTGCCTGTCCGTGATGTCTTCAAGCATTATGACAATGGCTCTGACCTGCCTGACCCTGGTAAGGATGGGACAGGCCACTAGACGGAACGAACGCTCCATCTCTGGCTGGATCATCAGGCGAAAATCCCTTTCTGCCGTGCGTTTTTCCTGAAGCACGGTCTGCAGGATGCAGATTTCATTTTTTTTACGGGACCCGCAGCATTTGTTTTGTAGCAGATCCTCTATGGACACGCCCTTGACGGCCTTTTCGCCGAACCATTCTTCCATTTTAGGGTTTAACGTGACAAGTGCACCGTCTGCATCAACTAGGGCAAGGCCTATAGTCAGGTTTTCCGCGATACTGCGGTAACGCTGTTCGCTCAGGTCCAACGCATGACGTGCGCGGACTCCGGCGGTGATGTTGATACCCACCTGCAGCACTCGCATTGTCCCGTCGTCGCCCTCAAAGGGGTAGGAGTGGGTGCGGAACGCCGTATTCACGCGCGGACTGGCCCATTCGTGTATTTTGATGGCTTTGTCCGTAAACATGCCGAACGGCGGGCAGGATACGCAGGGTTCGTTTCGGTCATGCAGAAGCTGGTAGCATTTTTTATTCCCGAGGGAACCGAAAAGCTGCCGCGCTGCTTTGTTGTGAAACCGGATTGTATGGTCGCGGTCTATCAGCAACACGTAGGCTGGAAACACATCGAGAAAACTGAAAAGATCCTCTTTGGCTGTGAACGGGCTGCTCACTGCTGTGGGTTGCGGGGCTAGCGCAGTCAAAATAACAGGTTCTCCCGCGGAGCCTTTTCCCGGTCTGGGCGTGGCTAAAAATTGTTCTCGTACAGCGAACTTGGCCGTAAGGCTGATTGTGAACGCTGCAAACGACCCGGAAGATTGCGCGGATTTGGCGAGTGCCAAACTGCGTTGATTATGAATCAGGGAAAGTTCTTTCACCATGCGGCTCAAAAATTCGTGAGGTTCCCAGCCGGTTTCCGGCAGGATAACAGACGCGGCATAGGAAAAAGACAACTGCTCTCCAGTATTGGGGAAATCGGCTATTTGCCGCAGAAATTCTTCCGTAAGGGGAGAAGCAACGTAGGATTGTGTTTGGTTGGTCATTCCATATCCTCAGCCTCAGCGGAAAGGGACACAGGAGGAGCGTATCGCAGGGAACGGTGCTGTTCGTGATCAACACATGGGCAAGTGTTTCAAAGGGTAACGAAATTTCGTGCGCAACAAGGCTGCGGGGTTGCACTGTCTGGGAGCACGCGTTTTATGCCCATGCCTTCATGATGCAGTTCCTCGGCGGTTTGTATGCGTTCAAATTTTCATCATGCCAGATCAGAAAAATGACCCAGTATTGGTTGCACAATCATACAACCAATACTGGCTAAAGTAAGACGAGTGGTAGAAAAATTAAATGTTATTGTATTTTTCGTAAGAACCGCAAAAAAGCACCATCTGGATCCAGTACAAGGCGCGTATTTCCCCCCAAAGACTTTTTATATGCTTCAAGGCTACGCGTAAACTCAAAGAAATCAGGCGACTGTGAGATGGCTTCCGCGAAAATCCGTACGGACTCCGCCTCCCCTTCACCCTGCAGGATAGCGCTCTTCTTTTGCGCTTCCGCCAGAAGAATAGACCTGTCACGGTCAGCCGTGGAACGGATGATGGTCGCTTCCTTTTCCCCTTCAGAACGGTATTCCTTTGCTTGCCGTTCCCGTTCGGCCGTCATGCGGCTGAAGATGGCCCGCTGGTTTTCCACCGGGAGGTCCGTCCGTTTGATGCGGACGTCAACAACCTGCACTCCGTATTCCTTGATCAGCCCGTTGGCCTGATCCATTACCTTTTGCATGATTTCTTGACGCTTGGTGGAAACGACCTCGGTAAGATCATAAGTACCAACCACGACGCGCAGTTCGGAATAAATGATGTCATCCAGACGCGACTGGGCGTTGGGGATGGTGCGCAAGCGTTGATAGAACACCAGCGGGTTAAGAATACGCCAGCGAGCATAGTTATCCAGAATAATAACCTTTTTATCCCTAGTCAGGGCTTCGGCTGTACGCGCGTCATAGTTCAGGATGCGCGAATCGAAGAACAGTACGTTCTGGATAAAAGGCAGTTTTAAATGCAGTCCGGGCCCTAGGGATTCTCCCACGGGTTTGCCTAATTGGAGGATAATGGCTTTCTGCGTCTGATGCACCGTAAAGATGCTTTGCATTGCCAGGACTCCGACCAGAAAAACAAGAGTGACAAGGGAAAATGCTTTTTTGTTCATTGTTTTTCCCCGTCTTGCAATTTCGGTTGCACCGGTTCTCCGACCGGTGTTCCCTGCACTCCGCCGCCAAGCGGCAAAATGGGCAGGAGGTTGCTGCCAACTTCTTTGGGCATGACGATTTTTTCAATGCCAGCAGCACTCAGAATAGATTCCATAGCTTCAATATACATGCGCTTTCTGGTTACGTCCTTGGCCTTGTTGTACTCGGCAAGAACCGCGAGAAAACGCTCGCTTTCCCCTTGGGCTCGGCGGATGGCCGTTTCCCGGAACGCTTCCGCTTCGTTGATTATCCGCGCGGCCATACCCTGGGCCTCAGGGATCAGCTGATTGCGGTAGGCGTCGGCCAGGTTGGTGGACCGGACTTTGTCTTCGCGGGCGGATGCCACATCACGGAAGGCGGTCATAACCTCTTTGGGTACATGCACGTCCTGCATTTGCACGGCAAGCACGGAAATACCCGAGTCATACCGGTCAAGGATGCTTTGCAAGAGTTGCTGGGTTTCCATCTGGATAACCACTTTGCCTTCGGTAAGCGCAGCGTCTATTCTGCTCTTGCCAATAGCTTCGCGCATGGCTGCCTCTCCGGCACTTTTCACGGTTTCGTGCTGCCGGGCCAGGTTAAAGAGGTATTTACGCGAATCGGCTATCCTGTATTGGATGATGAACTGAACCGTAACGATGTTTTCATCGCTGGTCAGCATGTTCGCTTCTTCAGGCACGGGGCGAACCTGGCTTTGCACGCTACTCATATTGGGCGGCGAACGGAAGCCAACTTCGATGCGCTGTACCTGCGTCACCTTGGGTGTCAAATGCGACTCTATGGGATACGGTAGCCGGATATGAGGACCAGACCCGACCGTTCGGTTATATTTCCCAAACCGCAATACAACCCCTTCTTCATCCGGCGCGACAATGAAAATGCCCGAAAGTCCCCACAGAATAAGGGGAACCAATACAAGGTATTTCACCGGAAAAGAAATAGGCTTGAAGTTTTTGAATTTTTCGCCAAAATCAGGAAACTTTGGCGGAGGAGTGCCTTGGCCTTGTGGAGAAGGCTTGTTAACGCCGGGTTGACGTTGCCGCTTCTCTTGTAGTTTTTCCCAGTCCCAGTTCATACTCTAAAGGATATTGTAGCCGGAGTATTTGGTCAAGGGAAGTTTATGGATTCCCGGCTTCTTCGGCATGAAAATATGACTGGTAACAAACAGTTAAGGAGTTTCTATGAAAACACTAACCGCCCAGGTTTTCAGGGCGTATGATATTCGGGGATTGGTGGATGTGGATTTTGATCCGGAATGGGTGCACCTGCTGGGTCTGGCCTGCGGCACAACGTTCAAAAAACAGGGTCTGCATACAGCCATTGTAGGATACGACTGCCGGGAAAGTTCTCCAGAATATGCCAAAGCCCTTGTTCGGGGAATCACGGAGGCTGGTGTGTCCGTTATTTCCATCGGTATGGTGCCCACGCCTTTTGTTTATTACGCGGTAAAGCACTACGGCACACGCGCGGGCGTTATGGTAACGGCAAGCCACAACCCATCGGAGTACAACGGGTTTAAGATCTGGTGCGGTGATTCCACCCTGTACAACGACGGCATTGACGCCCTGCGTCGCCTTATGCTTTCCCGTGATTTCACCTCTGGCAAGGGAACAGTGGAATCATGTGATATTTTCCCGATCTATTGTGATGACGTCGCAAACCGTATTTCCCTGCAAAAAATGCTCAAGGTCGTTGTGGACGGAGGCAACGGTGCGGGCGGCAAGTATTGCGTGGCTATGCTTGAATGTCTCGGAGCGGAGGTTGTTCCTCTGTTCTGCGAACCGGATGGCAGATTCCCCAACCATCACCCGGATCCGGTTGTGGAATCCAATATGGAACAGCTCAAACAAAGGGTTCTGGTCGAGAAAGCTGACCTGGGCATCGGGCTGGACGGCGACGGTGACCGCATTGGCGCGGTGGATGAAACAGGCCGCCTCCTTTTCGGCGACGAGCTGCTCACCCTTTTTTCTCGGGAGGTCCTGCATCGCAAACCAGGAGCTTCCGTTCTTGGTGATGTGAAGTGCTCGCACCGCCTGTTTCGGGATATCGCCGACCACGGCGGACACGGCGAAATGTGCGCCACAGGCCATTCTTTTATGAAGGCGAAAATGCGCGAATTGGGCGCGGAACTCGGCGGCGAGATGAGTGGCCATATGTTTTTCGCTGACCGTTGGTACGGGTTTGACGATGCGTTGTATGCCGCCGCGCGTCTTCTGGAGATCATGGCCGCCGCTCCGGAACCTCTTTCTGTGCAACTCAAATGGCCACCAAGTTTTGCTACCCCGGAACTGCATACCCCCTGCCATGACGCGGTCAAAACCAGCGTCATGGCCAAGGCGGCCGCGTATTTTCGGGAACACTACGATATTCTGGAAACCGACGGCGTACGGCTGGTCTTTCCCGATGGATGGGGACTGGTTCGAGCCTCAAACACGCAACCCGTCCTCGTTCTGCGGTTTGAAGCTGAAAGCGACTCCCGCCTGAACGAAATCCGGAACATTGTGGAAACACCCCTTGCCGGATGGATAGCCGAAGCCCAAGAGAGTCTGCCATGAGCCTAAGCCACCGGTCGCGGGAAAAAGAAAAAACCGCCTCGAGTACGCGCAAGGTCCGCATCTACCGTCCGGTTTTCCTGATGCTCATTTTGACAGCTGTTTGCTGGGGGTTTTGGAGTAACGGGCAAAAAC
>JGI994J12354_10005698_pt1 | contig 10635 bp, 9 predicted proteins | sample IntmicLarv3ML3BL_FD_12354 | JGI IMG/M metagenome (IMG submission 12354)
CCCCGAAGAAAAAATATACAGACCGACGGCGTGGGCGCAGTTCGGCACAAGCGATTTAGAGGGCGCGGATTACAGAGCCTGTGAGAATTTCGGACCGATATATTAATTTAAAATTTAAAGATTTGGAAGGAGTTCGGGGAAAACTTTTTAGTAGTTTTCCCCGAAAAATAAAATCATGAATAAAATAAAAATTGCGGATATTTTTAAAATAATAAAAGATATATTTACAAAAGCGTGCGTTTATTTTTCAATTTTGGTTATTGGCATAACCGCAATATGTCGGATATTTTTTTTAAACGAAGAAGTTTTCGCTCCGGGATTATGCCTTATGTTCGCTCTCGCGGCATTGGGCGCAGGGATAGCCGTACAGATTTTCAAAATAAAAAAAATGCCCGCAGTAACCAGACATATAGCGTTTTTTATATTATTATATCTTGATTTCTGGCTGGTATTTATACCCCTCAGCAAATACAGTTTAAACCCTAATTCCACTTTTTATCTTTCGATAATATTTATTGTTTTATATCTTGTGGTTTTGGGCGTGTTTATGGGAATAAAAGCGGTTGTAAATTCTATAAAAAACAGTAAAACAAATTATGATAAACAGTTTAAAAATGCTGATGTTAAATAAATAAAAATAATATGGGAGACTAAAAAAATGGAGCTTATCTTCCCGACAATTGAATATAAAAAAGCTATGTTTGAATACAGACGGGAGCATATAGATAACGGTGAAACATCTATCCACGGCAGCGCGGGTTTTATACGCGCGGAAAATTATGAAAACTGGCTTGAAAAGATAAAAAAAGCCGTAACTGCGGCGGAACCCGGTTTTGCGACGGGTGAAGTTTATCTCGCAGTAGTTGAAAATAAAATCGTCGGTACAATCGCGATACGGCATACATTAAACGAAACACTTTTGAATACCGGCGGACATATAGGTTACGGTGTTCGCCCGTCTGAACGACGCAAAGGATATGCGGCGAAAATGCTTTCTCTCGCGCTTGAAAAATGCCGCAAACTTGGAATTGAAAAAGTTCTTGTTACCTGCGACAAAAATAATATAGGTTCTGCCAAAACCATAATAAAAAACGGCGGCGTTATGGAAAACGAATTTGTTGAGGAAAACGGAAATATTACACAGCGTTATTGGATTAATTTAAAAAATAACAGTTGAAAATTTCAGATTGACATGATATAATGTATAATTAGGAAAAGGTGTATTAATTTGGCGAATGGAGTTGTTAAAATGGGGGCGTCAATTGATCCAGAAAGTATACAAAAAAAACATAGCATAGAAATACGATTTCGCACTATCAACATTTTAATTTTCGTCTTGATGATGTTCGCGACGGCTTTTGTTGTTATGCTTGTCATTGACAATGTAACAGAAGCCTCTTCAAGGGATTACGCACGTTTTTATTCTGTTGAAGCCGTAGGTAAATTTAATACTTATATGAACAGGGAATTGGGATTGGTTGAAAAAATAAGCCGCTCAAACGCTTTGGTAGATTGGTTCGCGGACGAAAAAAATCAAGAAAAAAAACGACTGGCATACGGAGAAGCTCTTAATTACGCGGAAATGCTTTATAGTGCCAGCCTTTATTTTTGTATAGATGATTCACTGAACGAATATTCTGTGGATAAAGGAGCGGCTTTTGATGAATTTCAGCCGTTCGACGTTTTGAGTGAGGACGTTGAATATGACCATTGGTATTTCGATTGCGTGAACGCAAATGATGATTATACGCTTAATATTGATATAGATAAAGTCACCGATACGCGGCGGCTTTGGATTAATTATAAAATAAAAAATACCGAGGAAATAATAGGAGTGTTTTGCTCCGGTTTACAGTTTGACCGTTTACTTAACGATTTATTTGTTGAATATGACAACTCAAACGTACACGGTTATGTTATCGATAAAAACGGTATAATACAAATGAACAGCTCTGTTAAGGACGATATGCTGTATTATGAAAATGAGCATGATATACAAGACGGAAGTACCGATTACGGTTATATCAACGCGATCGGAACATATCTCTCCGACATCAACGGATATTTCGGTGAAAATACAGAACCGACGGTGATAAAATTACAATCAGGACCTTTCAGCTTCGTTTCGATTGCTCCGATAGCAAATACTGATTGGACGGTTGTTACGTTTTTCAACTCTGCATCATTGTTCGGTATGTCAAAGCTACTGCCGCTTTTATATGTAATGCTTATCACTCTTATTGTACACGCTCTGGTTATTACTATATTGAGCAGGAATATGATATTTGTTCCGTTTGGAAAACTGGTGAAAAGTCTGGATAATGCCGGCACGGACAAGAACGGACTTATCTACGGACAGGATATGAATAACGAATTCGGGGATATTGCGGATACAATACAAAGTATGAGGGGTAAACTGGCGGAAAGAAACGAAGAACTCAGGGCATCTATGATTGCGGCAGAAAAGGCGAATCTTGCAAAAAGTGAATTTTTGTCCAACATGAGCCATGAGATAAGAACCCCTATGAACGCTATCATAGGAATGACCGCGGTTGCGGAATCCGCGTCCGACGTTGAACGCAAAGATTATTGTCTGAAAAAAATAGAGGGCGCATCCACTCATTTACTCGGTATATTAAACGACATACTTGATATGTCTAAAATAGAAGCGAATAAACTTGAACTTGCGTCGGTACCGTTCAGGTTCAGAGAGATGGTTGGCAGGGTAGAGGATTTGATTCACATAAAAACGGCGGAGAAATGCCAGAATTTCAAAGTGAGTATAGATGACGATATTCCCGATACTCTGATAGGGGACGACCAGAGATTAGCTCAGGTTTTGGTTAATCTTCTTGGAAACGCAGTTAAATTCACGCCGGACAACGGTAAAATTGATCTGCGAGCTCACCTTGAATCAAAATCAGCTGACACATGCGTGATTATAACGGAAGTCGCGGATTCGGGGATAGGTATAAGCGAGGAACAGTGCGAAAAACTGTTTGAATCATTCCAACAGGCAGAAACCAGTACATCGCGTAAATACGGCGGTACGGGGCTTGGTCTCACAATCAGCAAAAGCATTGTCGAAATGATGGAAGGTAAAATAAGCGTTGATTCGGAATTGGGAAAAGGCTCCGTATTTTCTTTTACGATACATATATCATATAAAGAAGAAAAAGAAAATAAGCAGGAAAACGAACAGGAAATAAAAGATAATTCCGATGAAGATATATATAAAAATTATTCGAAATATCGTATATTGCTGGCTGAGGATGTTGAGATAAACAGAGAAGTTTTATGCGCTTTACTTGAACCTACGAATATTGTCATAGACTGTGCGGAAAACGGAGTTAAAGCGTTGAAAATGTTTAAAAACGCTCCGGAAGATTATTACGATTTGATATTTATGGATATACAGATGCCGGAAATGGACGGTTTCGCCGCGACGCACAGTATACGCGAAATCGATACAAAAAAAGCTAAAACAATTCCCATTGTGGCAATGACGGCAAACGTATTCAGAGAGGATATAGAGCATTGTATCGAAGCTGGAATGAACGACCACGTGGGGAAACCGATAAATATAACGGATGTGCTTGCCGTACTTGAAAAACATCTTGGTAAAACCTGAAATTATTACGGATAAAATAAATGATTTTTAGATTATACGGTTGAAAAAACTCCGATTCACGTATAGGTAGTAGGTTGGATTTCTATAACACGGAGTTTATCGCAGCAAAAGAGCAGGCGGAAAAATATAATTTAATTATTAAAAAATATATAAAAGAGCAGTATCAAATTATTTTGATACTGCCTCGTTTTTTTTGTTATGTTATTCGTTCATTAATTTACCGCCGCGTTTTCACGTTCCTGCATATCTTCGATTGCTCTCCTGAACTGGGTTTCGTATAATTCTTTGTATGTCCCGCAGTTATCCAGTAAATCGGCGTGTTTTCCTTTCTCGACTATTTCGCCTTTTTCAAAGACGATTATCTCGTCCGCCGCCATTATCGTCGATAATCTGTGCGCTATAACAACGCTTGTGCGACCTTTTAACAAAGGGTCTATNGCTTGTTGTATCAAACTTTCGGAGATAGAATCGAGGGAGCTTGTCGCTTCGTCGAGTATTAATATTTTNGGGTTTTTTAATATAACCCTCGCGATTGACAGACGCTGTTTTTCGCCGCCCGATAATTTAAGTCCACGGTTTCCGACGATTGTATCGTATTTTTCAGGGAGTGAGTCAATATAATCATGGATATTCGCGCGTTTGCACGCGTCTGTTATCTGCTCTTCCGTCGCTTCTTCGTTGGCGTATAAAAGATTTTCCATGACTGTTCCGTTAAATAAATATGTGTCCTGCGTTACAAAACCTATCTGTCTGCGCAGAGAAAACATGTCTATATCTTTTATCTCCGAGCCGTCAATTTTTACGCAGCCGTCAATCGTGTCGTAAAGCCGCGGAATCAGGTTTATAACGGTGGATTTTCCCGCTCCCGACGGACCGACAATCGCAACGGTTGTGCCGCTTTGAACGTTAAACGAAACATTTTTTAATATGGGAAGTCCCTCTATATAATGGAAATCCACGTTTTCAAATTCAATATCGCCCGAAATATCGTTTATAGCCGCCGCTCCCTTTTGGTTTTTCACTTCGTGGGGCATATCGAAATAATCGAAAACCCTTTTGCATAAAGCCATTGAACGGGTTAAATCTACGTGCATATTAAATAACGCGTTGACGGGTTGATATAATCTGTTTATCAATGTAACCATAGCTGTAACATCGCCGATTGTAAGCCCCGAATTATTGTCGAATCTGAACATTAATATTCCCGCAGTGAGATATATAAGCATAGGTCCCATATTTGTGAAAACACCGACAATCATTCTGAACCATCTGCCGACAATACTTTCTCTTATATGCAGTTTTGTTATTTCACTGTTTACTTTTTTGTACTTGCCATACTCTATATCTTCTTTTGTGAAAATTTTTACGAGAAGCGAACCGCTCACACTCAAAGTCTCGCTCAGGATTTGATTCATTTCATCGTTTTTTTTCTGGGTCTGCGTGGCGAATTCAAATCTTTTTTTGCCGACTTTTTTTGTTGGAAGTATAAACAAAGGGACAAGTACAACCCCGACAAGTGTTAAAATCCAGCTTTTTGAAAATAACGCGACAACGACCGAAATAATAACGATAATATTGCTGTATATACTTGTAAGAGTACCGCTCACCGCGCTTTGAACTCCTCCAATATCTCCGGTCATGTGGGTCAGTATATCACCCTGTTTTTCGGTGGTGTAAAATTTATGTGACATAAATTCAAGATGTCTGTACATTTCGTTTCGTAAATCCAATCCGATATGCGCGGAAATCCATGTGCTTACATAACTTTGAAGAACATCTATTAAATTCGAGGTGATAAACACGGCAAATATAAGTATTACGGATTGCCATATAAAAGTAAACTGTCCGCCGTCGGGTGAACTTATACCGAAGCCTAAATCTATCATTCTTCCCGTAATCATAGGAGGGAGTATCCCAAGTACAGCCGTCATTGTTATACACAAAATAACAACCGCGAGTTGTTTTTTGTAGGGTAAAAGATATTTGAAAGAACGGAATACCAGTTCTTTCGTTATTTTCGGCATTCTGGCTTTTTCTTCGTCTGTCATTCCCCTGTATCTGAATCCCCAGCCGCCTCCGCCGCCTCCAATCATATTTTAACTCCTCTGCTTTTTTTGTTTATATATTAAATTATATCACAAAATATATAAATTTGCAATTAATCAAAAATATAAATTATCAAAAATTGTTGACAGGGGAATATTGTTTGTGATATAATAATTATCAAAATTAAGATATTGGGGCGGGTAAAAATATGGCAAGCATAGGTCTGGTATTGTCGGGTGGTTTCGCAAAGGGAGCTTATCAGATAGGCGTTTTGAAAGCGTTGAGCGAGTTTGTTAAACATGACAGCGTAATGTATATAAGCTCGTCCTCCGTCGGTTCACTCAACGCATACGCATATTCAACAAACAAATTGAAAAACGCGGAGGATATGTGGCGTGATATGAACCTGAACGGTATGTCGTCGTTTCTTAAAATGTTCGCGAGAACGCCGTATGTTTTCGATTCTGTCGATGCTTTGGTTGACGGAAATGACGTGATGAAAAACAATTTATACGTGACTTGTCTTAATGTAACCAACATGACGAAGATAAAACTAAATTATATAAATCTTCGCGAAGTAGAACCGCATAAAATAAAAGAATATTTAAAAGCGAGCGTTTCTCTGCCGATATTCTCAAAATCTTTAAAAATATCAAACGGGAAATATTTCGACGGCGCGCTGATAGACAATATACCGATATTTCCGCTTATGAAATATCATCTTGATTATATAATAGTCGTCCATTTCGACAACGATACATATACTTTTGAAAACGAATATTTCGACAACAAACTTATAAAAATAAATTTTCTCGACGATAAAATAATAAAAAACACGCTTTCTTTTGATAAAATGTCAATATCGAATATGTTAAATTCGGGGTATGAACAGAGTAAAATGATGTTTGAGATAATATTCCGCAAAGGAACAGACGACTTGGACTATATATACGAAAAAATCAGTTTTTTCAATATGCTGACAAAAGGGCAGAAATTGCGGATAACTGGCGATGTCGTCATGAACAATATAAATAAATTTTTGAAAAAATTTGTTTACGAATAAAATATAAAAACAAAAAGGGCGGGAAATAATTTTCCGCCCTAAAAAATATTTCTGATAAACGTGACAATCCGCCATAATAACGACGATTCGAGAAAAATCATCGGTTCCGTCACGGGGAAAAGCAAAATCATACGGATAATATAAACCGATATATATAAGCCCAAAACAACCCACATGATTATATTAAAACGTTTTTCTCCCAACTTTTCGAATATTTTTATTCTGAATATAACTGTGATTAACCAGTAAAAAAGCAATCCGAGCGTGAGGAAAATAAGCGGGTGATATTCCAGAGCCTTGGGGATATTCCCTCGAAAAACCGCGCCAACCGCGCGCGTTGAACCGCACCCGGGACAAGGTATACCGAAAACCGCACGAATCCAGCAAGAAGTACCGCTCAGATACCATGCAAAAAACCAACAAGATATGCCGACTATTATAGCCGGCATATTTTGTTTTATGTTTTTTAATAATTTTTTTATATCCGAAATCATTGCAATTAAGCAGCCGCTGTCGGAGGAGTTGCGCCGCGGTTTTCCCAAATTTTGTTGAAAGCGCCTACGAGCTGATATATAGCCATATAAAATCCTATGCCGCATACGATAGTGAGAATAATCCAAAGTATAAAATTGGGTTTATATTCGCCGATGCCTTCGTTTTTGTAGATTTCAACAAGTTCTTTGTCAAGTACATATAAGCCATAGGGAGCGATTATCGCGCCTAAAATGGGGTTTACAACTTCTTTGCCTGCGATTTTGTTTAATTCGGTGAGCGATGTGTACAGCCAATAAATAGCGTAAATACCGCATGTTACTATTGACAATACAATGACCATGATTGGGTTCTGAATTTTTCCTACGTACATAATTAATTCTCCTTAAATTTAATATTTATAATTTTATTTTTTTGCTTTTAGATTTTTGAGTTTTAATACTGCGCGTTAGTATCTATGGTGTTGTTGTTTGCTTCGCGCTTTTCCCAGATAGCGTTAAAAGCGTCGATAATATTAAACATTGCGAAAAATGTTCCTATTCCCGCTAAGAGAGCAAGTAAAATCCATAACATAAAGTTTTCTTTGTATGTAACCCCTTCACTCGGACATAATTCGGCGAGAGCCTTGTCAACTTTATAAAGTATCATCCAGTAGAACGGGAAACAGAATATAGATAAAACCAGATACATTGTGGGATTTTCGATAACTTTTTTGCCTGACGCTTCATTTATATCATTCATGACCGTATAAAGCCAATAAATATTATAAATGCCGCATGTGACTATCGAAAGCACAATGACCATTATGGGACTTTGCTTTTTTCCTATGTACATAAATCAGCACTCCTGTAATTTTATTTTTTTATAATTATTAATATTACAAAATAATTATATTAATATAATAACAGACCTATTCTAAAATGTCAATATATTTTAATAAATTTTTATACAGTTACTTAAAAAAAACATAAAAATATGTTCTTTTATGTCGAATTCATGTCAAAAGTTTCTCAAAAAAGGAATAAAATTTCTCGCGATAAAATATATCAGAAACAATCCTGTCAAACAATAAATAAAAACGTCGTTTCTCGGAACTAAAAATCTGCGTTTTCCAAAAATATAAGTGAGAAGTTCAACGTAAAATAAAACACCCAAAATCAAAAAGAAAACAGGGACAACATTGTACCGAAGTGACAATAAAATATTACCATTGAGCAGAGCTTTCAAACTCCGTGTACCTCCGCAGCCGGGGCATAATATATGGGTAAACTTATAAAACATACATTCCGGTAAAAACACTGTCAGTTTAAATATGTATTCTTTAAACAGAATTATAAGCCCGACAAGAATAACAGGTAATAAAATTATCAGAAACCTGATATATTTTTTTATCATACTGATGAAGTTTTACATAGAAGCCGCATAAGAAGCGACCATCGCGATACCCCATATAAGCCAGAAAATCAAACCTATAACAATTGATACCGCCGATGTAATAATACCTGCCATTGCCATACCTTTGCCGTCCTCTTTTTTTCGAATACTCAAAATCCCCAAAATTAATCCGGCAATCGGAGTCAATCCGCAGCCTCCGCAGGATATTATCGACACAATACCTGCTATCATTGAAATAATCGCAAGAGTTTTTTGTGGGGGAGCAGCAGGGGGAGTGTTTCCGTTGTTGTAATCAAAAGAATTTGGGGCATTGTTAGATTGAAAATCCATATATAAATCCTCCATACGAAAATATTTTTGTTAAACCACATTTAAATTATATTCAATTTATACGCAAAAGTCAACATATTTTTCGAAAAATATAAAATTTTTTACAATATTTTTTCGAAAATAATTATTAAACATTTATTATCAATATTAACCTTTACAAATAATTTCCGTTGTTATATAATTTTATATATACGACAACGCAAAAAACAAAAGAGAGGATATTTTACAAAAACAAAAATGATTAAACGCAAATATTTATCTGTTATTTTTTCGGGAATTTTATTTTCGATTCCCTTTATTTTCCCTGATTTTAATATACTTTCTTTTTTCGCGGGGATTCCGTTTTTTATTGTGTTATTCGACGAATTAAAAAACAGAAAAAAAAACAAAGCAGTAAAATATACTTTTGTGTTCGCGATGAGTTTTTATATCCCTGTTTTTATATGGTTTTTGTGGATGTATCCGATGGAACAAACGGGGATTACGCCTTTGCAAAGCGTGTTTATCGTCGTCGCGGCGTGGCTCGGTTTTCCGTTGCTGCAAACCTTTGTAATGCTTATACTTCCATTAGGACTTAAAATATTCAGGAAAATATATACCCGTGAAAAAATAAATCTGTTTTTTCTCCCTGCTTTAACAGCGGCTTTATATGTTATAGCGGAATGGGTTCAATCGTGGTTTGCAACGGGTTTGACATGGGCGAAATTGTCACTTTCGCAATATAAAAATATATTTTTTATACAGAGTATATCACTTTTCGGGACGTATTTTACAAGTTTTATAATCATTTTTATAAATGCTTCTATTGCTCTTTATATATTAAACAGACACTATAAATCTGTGCCTGTAAACAAAAATAATCTTTTGTTTTTTTCTGTTATTTTATTATATTTTTTGAATTCGTACTTCGGATTTTTCAGGGTTATGTATTACGATTACACCGACAGGGCAGGGGACAAAGAAACAATTACGGCGCAGATTATGCAGGGTAATATATCTTCGTATGAAAAATGGGAAGTTTCGGGGGTTGAAAATTCTCTGAAAATATACAGTTCACTTGTTGAAGATAACAACAGCGAAAAAATAGACATATGCGTTTTCCCCGAAACCGCTATACCTGTGGAAATAAGCGAAGGAAGCGACACATATAATATAATTTACGATTTGGCGAAACAGAATAATATAACACTTATCACAGGGATTTTCTACAACAATTATCCCGAAGATAAAAGATATAACGCGATAATGGCATTTGATAAAAACCATGGTTTTATTAAACCTTACGGAAAACGTCATCTCGTGCCGTTCGGTGAATATATGCCGTTTGAAAATATTCTTATGAATATTTTTCCGTTTGTCGCGGAATTATCGTTGTTTAATTCTGTTTTAACCCAGGGAGAAGACGCGAATATCATGACTGTAAACGGTATAAATTACGGCGGGCTTGTATGCTTTGATTCAATCTTCCCGGAACTCGCCAGAAAATCGACAAAAGAGGGTGCTGATATACTTATAATAGTTACAAACGATTCATGGTTCAGAGATTCACCCGCGATATATCAGCACAACGCGCAGGCTGTTTTGCGCGCTGTTGAAAATAACCGTTATGTAATAAGATCCGCAAACACGGGGATTTCATCGTTTATTTCACCCACGGGAAGAATATTGCAGCAATCCG